>Ga0066836_10001197_pt1 | contig 13464 bp, 13 predicted proteins | sample ETNtaG_18_FD_71568 | JGI IMG/M metagenome (GOLD analysis project Ga0066836, IMG submission 71568) | Marine microbial and viral communities from oxygen minimum zone, Eastern Pacific Ocean - ETNP201302SV91 | ecosystem: Environmental > Aquatic > Marine > Oceanic | place: Pacific Ocean: Eastern...
GTTACTGGGTTGTCAGCAGTTAATCCCATAATTTCAAAACCAATTATAGCTAGGAATAATCCAATACCTGCTCCAATTCCAAGTTTTAAACTTTTTGGAATAGAGTTAATTAACCAAGCTCTTATTGGAGTTAATGAAATTATTAAGAAGACAACACCGGCAACTAACACGGCTCCAAGAGCTTCGGCAGGAGTGTATTTCATTCCCAAACAAACACCGTAAGCTATGAACGCATTAATTCCCATTCCTGGTGCGAGACCAACAGGCCAAGTTTTGGCATAAAACGCAGCTATAAAACAAGCTAGTGCTGTTGCAAGAGCTGTTGCCGTGAAAACACCACCAAAGTCAAACCCACCATCAGCTAGTATGACAGGATTTAAAAACATAATGTATGCCATGGTAAGGAAAGTACTTACTCCAGCTACAACTTCTGTATTAAAATCCGTTTTGTGTTTTTTATATTCAAAGTATTTATCTAACATTAGACCTCCGAGTTGTGAGTAATTTATTAGATTCGATAGCTAAAATCTTCATATTTTTAGAACAAAAACAAAGTTATTCAGTATTTTTTAATTTTTATACAACTTTAAAGTTAATATTTTGTTTAGAGCTAAGATGTTACTATGGAGTTAAAGAAATGAAAAATTTTTTTATTATTAAATTAGTTTTAATTTTAGTTGTTGTTACTGGTTGCGAAACAGTTAAAAAAAAATCTGACGAAATAATAAAAAAAGAAAATGAAAAATTAAGTAAATTTATTGGACAACCCGAATCGGAACTAAAAATTGTGATGGGCAGCCCTGATTCTGAAACTAAAGATGATAAAGGCAATAGATTATTAATTTATAAAACCAAAAAATACAGTATTTCTTGCGTAAGAAAATTTGAAATAAGCGAAGGAAATATGGTTGTTGGTTTTACAAGCAAAGGCTGTTTTTAATTAAAATTGAGTTTTTTTAATTTTTTGTACGTATTTTTTTCAATCATAATTTATATGGGGATTAATTTTATATTTTCAAGAAATTTGATTTGAAATTTTTAATGCAAATGCGTAATCAAGAGCAATTTCTTCTATAGCGCCGTCTCTTCCAGATTTTCCACCATGACCTGCATTCATTTCAGTTTTTAATAATAACAAATTTTTATCAGTTTTATAGTCTCTTAGTTTTGCAGTAAATTTTGCTGGCTCATCAAATAAAACTCTATTATCACTTAAACTAGTTGTGATTAATATGTGGGGATAATCCATTTTTTTTATGTTATTATAAGGCGCATAGGAATAAATATAATCAAAATGTTCTTTGTTATCTTTGGCATTTCCAAATTCATCAAATTCACCAACCGTTAAAGGTAGAGAGTGATCAAGATTAGTAGTAAGCGAATCAACAAATGGTACAGCCATAATTATTCCTAAAAACAATTCAGGTGTTTGATTAACCGCTACTCCCATCAACAATCCTCCAGCAGAACCTCCCATTCCAATTATTTTTTTCTTTGAAGTGTATTTTTTTTGAATTAGATATTTACCAACAGCAATATAGTCTTCAAAGGTATTTTTTTTATTAAGAAGTTTTCCTTCTTTCCACCACTTCATTCCCCTTTCCATTCCACCTCTAATGTGAGCCGTTACCCAAATAATATCTCTATCAATTAAACTTAATCTTGTTGATGAAAATCCTGGAGACGTAGAATTGCCGTAAGATCCATATCCATATAATAATAGGTTAGCAGATCCATCTATTTTAGTTTTTTTATGTCTTGTAATGGTTATTGGAACCATTCTTCCATCATGAGAAGGACATTCTAGTCTTTCCACAACATAATCATCGGGGTTATGACCTGAAGGAATTTCTTGTTCTTTTACTAACTTCTTATCTTTAGTTTTTAAATTATATAAGTATGTTCTTCCAGGTGTTTTAGGAGAGGAGTAAGACAAATACACGAGATCAGTATTTTTATCTTTTTGAATTAATGATACGCCTGGAACAATAACTTTTTCATCAGAAAAAATTAACTCTTCTTCTTTATTGGTATTTTTATCTTTTACAAATAATTTACCTAGAGCATTTGACGTTTCTGATCTTATAACCCAATTGTTTAAAAAAACTAAACCACCTATTAACACTTCATTCTTTTTCGAGATATAAGTCTCCCAATTTTGATTTGATAAATCTTTACATCTATCAATCTTAAAATCTTCAGCATCTTCATTTGTGTGATTATAAAAATAACCTTTCCAAGAATTTACTGAATAAATAATTCCCTTTTTTCTTTCTTTGATTAATTTTGGTTTTGGATTTTCTTCATAAGCTCCAAAATAATATTGTTCTGATGTATTATGATCTGATGTATAAATAAAAAAATATTTTTCATCAGCGCTTAAATCAATACCTACAGTAAATGCTTTGCTTTTTTCTTCAAAAATTAACTCATCATACTTGACAGAAGTTCCTAATTTATGTCTATAAATTTTTCTTGGCCTATGAAATTTATCTAATTTTGAATAAAAAATATATTTATCATCTAAACTAAAAGAGATTCCTCCTCCAGTTTCATTAATTTTTTCAGTTATTAATTTGTTTGAAGAAATATTTCTAATATAAATTGTATAATATTCAGATCCTTTTAAATCTAAAGAATAACCTAAATATTTATCGTTAAAGCTAACTTCTAAATCTCCAACACCAAAGTATTCTGTATTTAATTTTTCTTTTTCCTTATCTCCATTCCAGATTTCTTCAACTTTTTCTGTTCCTATCTTTTTTCTTAGTTTAATGGAATAGTTTCCTTGCTTAGTTGTTTTAGTCCAATACTCATATTCCTTGTCTTTATAGGGCAAAGACTGATCATCTAATTTAATTCTTCCTTTAATTTCATCAAAAAGTATCTTTTGAATTTGTTTTGTGTCATTTAGATTATGTTCAGTATAACTATTTTCTTCTTCTAAATATTTTCTAACTTCTGGGAGAAGAATCGAGCTATCTTTTAATACTTCAAGAATATTTGATTGATGAATCCAGCTATAATTATCTTTCCATTCTATACCGTGGCAAGATTTTATTTCAGTTTTTTTCTCTAGTTGTGGTATTTTCATATAAATATAACTTAATACATGAATTTATTTTTTATAACACTTATTATTTTTCTATTAATATATTTTTTTCTAAACTGGTTTGCTAAAACATCTAGTAAAAAAATTTCCAAAAGTATTAGGGCGATCACTATAATTTTAGCGGCAATATTGGCAATAATAATGTTATATGCAGGCAGATTTTTATTTTCTTTGCCATTTGCACTTATGATATTGCCGTTAATAAAAACTAAAGCTGGCCTAACTATATTCCAACTTTTTAGAATTTGGAGTTTGTTGAGAATATTAAAAAATTCCGGAAGATTTAATTTTAATAATTTAAATCAAAATGCAAACACACAAAGCATGTCAGTAGAAGAAGCTTATAAAATATTAAACCTAGACCCACAAAAAAAATATACAAAAAGTCAAATTTTAAATTCTTATAAAAAGATAATGAAAAAAATACATCCTGACTTGAGCCCAGAACTTTCTCGTCTTGCTTCAATTGTTAATGAAGCAAAAGATATTATTCTTAAAAATTTAACTTAGGTTAAGCAATTCATTCATTTTTTCAAATATTTTATTAGGATTAATTTTATCTTTTCCAAGAGTACCGTGAGTTACTGTTTTTTCTTCATCAGGAATAATTGGATGCATTTTAGGACTGTAATTTCCATAAAGCAAAGGCGTATCCGTCATTAAAACAATTGTTTGTATATCAAGAGCAGCCGACAGATGGCTAAAGCTAGTATCATTACATATTGAAATATTACAATTCTTAATTATTGGGAGAGTTTCTGAAATTTGCAATTTATTTATAGGTATACATTTTTTTTTAAACTCTGAATTAAATATTTGATTAACTATTTTTTCTTCAATTTCATTGTTACCAGCTGCTAAAAAAAATTTACAATTTAATTTTTTATCACAAAGACTCATAAGTTTTAGAAATTTTTCTATGGATACACGTTTCGTTGGACCTGAACCGCCAACACCTAATAAAATATTTGTTTCATTATCTAAAATTTTATATTTATTTTTTGCCTGAATAATTTTATCTGAATCGATTTTAATTATTGGATTGCTTTCAACTACAACATTAAGGTTTTTTTTTATAAATAACTTTGCAGTCTCTATAATATTTTGATTTTTTTTATTAAATAATTGATATTGATAAATATTTTTTATTTTAGCTAATTTTGCTATTAGAGCATATCTTATTGAAGAATTAAAAATGAAAACTTTATCAAAATTATTTTTTTTTATTTCACAAGTTAGTTTTAAAATTCCATTTAACCCATAATGCTTACCAGTTTTTTTTTTATCATCTCTATCTAAAATAATTATTTCCTTAATATGTGTGTTGTTAGATAAAAATTCTAAAGATTTTGTGTTTTCTTTTACCAGTAAACTTACAGATACATTAAATTTTTTTGATATGGCTTCTATGTATGGTAGAAAAATCACCATATCACCAATACCCATTCGATTTTGAATAACTAAAACTTTCATTTTAAAACTAATTATATTATTTTTAATAAAAAAAAAATTATCATGAAAGAAATTAAAGGTATTTTTGCGGCATCAGTATCAATTTTAGACGAAAATCTGAGCTTAGATTTAAACAAAACCATAAAACATGTCGAAAATTTGATTGATGAAGGCTGTCATGGGGTAGCAATTTTTGGAAGCACGGGTCAAGCTCAATTAATTTCTGTAAGTGAAAAAATAAATTTACTTAATAAAATTTCTGAAAATAAATACAAAGACAAATACTTAATTGGAACTGGACTCAATTCATTGGGCGAAACAATAAATTTAATGAATGTTTCAAATTCTTTAGGATTTAAAAAATTTTTAATAATGCCGCCAGCTTATTATAATTATGGCGATAATGAAGTTATAAAATTTTACTCTAAAATTGTTGATAAAAACCCTGAATCAAAAATTATACTTTATAATTTTGAAAAACTATGTGGTTATAAATTTAGTATCTCTTGTGTTGAATATTTATCTAAAAAATTTCCTGAACAAATAGTAGGCGTTAAAGATAGTTCATATAATTTATTTGAAGATTTAAAAATTGATAATTTTTCAGTTTTTCCAGGTTCCGAATTAAAATTATTAAAAGGTTTAGAAATTGGATGCTCAGGGATTATATCAGCGACATGTAATGTTACTGCGGCTTTGGCAAGAAAAGTGTATGATGATTTTTATGTTAAAAAAAGTCAAACGCAAAACGAAAAACTTTGTAAAGTTAGAAAAGCCTTTGACAAGTTTAATTTAATTTCTGGCTTACATTCTTTTTTAGCTCAAGGGGATAAAAAATATGAAAATATTTTACCTCCTTTAGATCTATTAAGTTTAAATGATAAAAAAAGATTGATTGAAGATTTAAATAAATTAAATTTTAGTTTAAAAAAAAAAAAATGATAAAATGCAATTAATTAGTTTTTTAAATAAACTTGTTAAAGAGGATGGATTCATCTTGATTGATGCAAATTCAAAAAAATATATTATTGGAAATCCAAAAAAAGAAAAACCTATTATATTAAAATTATTAGATAAAAAACTTCACTATAAACTTTTATTATATCCAGACCTATATGTGGGCGAAGCTTACACTGACGGAACTCTTGTAATTGAAAATGGTTCTTTAACTGATTTTTTAGAAATCACTATGAAAAATATAGGAAGAAATGAAATTAATATATTTGGACAGATAATAAAAAAAATAAGAGGCAGTTATAGATATTTAACAAGCTTCAATTTAATAAAAAAATCCAAAGATAATGTGGCACATCACTATGATATTTCAGATGATCTATATGATCTTTTTCTTGATACAAAAAGGCAATATTCTTGTGCATACTTCAAAAATGAAAATGATAGTTTAGAAACCGCACAAGATAATAAAATTAATCATTTAATTAAAAAATTAAACCTTAAACCTAATCAAAAAGTTTTAGATATTGGAAGTGGGTGGGGCTCACTTGCAATTGAGATAGCAAAAAAAACTAAATGCGAAGTTACTGGCATTACGTTATCTGAAAATCAATACAAATATAGTCTAAACAAAGTTAAAGAAAATAATTTAGAAAACCAAGTTCAATTTAAACTTGCTGATTACCGATCTTTAAATGAGAAATTTGACAGAATTATTAGCGTAGGTATGTTTGAACATGTTGGAAGAAAATTTTACAAGACTTTTTTTAATCAAGTAAATAAATTGCTTAAAAATGGAGGATTGGCTTTAATTCATACAATAGGGTCAGTCGAAGGACCTAGAGATCCGCAACCATGGATTACAAAGTATATTTTCCCAGGAGGCTATACTCCTAGCATGAGTGAAATTACAGCACCAATTGAAAAATCGGGACTTATTATTTCCGATTTAGAGGTATTAAGAATGCATTATTCTCACACTTTAAGACATTGGAAAGAAAGATGCATAAACAATAAATCTAAAATTATTGAAATGTTTGATGAAAAATTCTTTAGAATGTGGGAGTTTTATTTAGTATCGTGTGAGCTAGCATTTAAGTGGGGAGATCAGGTTGTATTCCAATTTCAGCTAACAAAAGATTTAACAACTGCACCTAATACAAGAGACTATATTTATTAATATTTTATTGATAAATCTAACGTAATTATTTTTTATGAAAAAAAATAAAAGAAAAAAATCAAAAAGAAAAAAATTAATTATAAAAAAGAGGTCTGTAAAAAGAAGAAATAAAAAGAGCTTTAAAAAAAAGAAGTTTAAAAAGAACTTATTAAAAATTTCAAGCAAACGTAAAAATAAAAAAATAATTAAAATTAGATATAATTCAAAAAGTACAATTTTGAAGATTGTAAGATTTCAAGAAAAAATTAAATCTAAACTTAAGTTTAAAATTAATTTTAGTCTAGAGAAAACAATTCAAGGTTTTTTTCAAAAAATTGCTGACCAAATAGAAAAATATAAAATCATAAAAGCAGAAGAAAAAAGAAGAAGACAAGTAGAGGAAAATAAAAAAATGCAAAAAGAAAGATTAGAAGCAAAAAAACAATTTGAATTACAGAAAAAATTAGAAATTGAAGAAAAAAAAAAAGAATTACAGGAAGAAATGAAACTCGAAAAAGAAAGAACAAAAGATATAAAATTATTTCTTAGAAAAGAACAGGCAATTATTAGGAAAGAGCAAGCTGAAAAACAGAGAAAATTTCTTGAAGAAATTAAAATTGAGAAACAAATTGAAAAATTTAGAATTAGAGAAATTAAAGAATTAGAAAAATTAGAAAAAATTTCTCTAAAAGAACAAAGAGAAGATTATGCTGGATTACAAGAAAGAATTGATAAATTAAAAGAAAAATACAGAGTTATTAGAGATCAAAAAATCAGAGAAAGAGTAGAGGCTTTAGGGGTTCAGGTTCAAGAAGGAGATGATAGAGAAATTCTTTTACAGAAAGAAAGAGAATATATACTAGAAAGACAAAAAATAGAAAACTGTCTAGAGAGTTTTTATAGAAGTGCTAGCAGCCTAGTTTTTCAACTTAATAAGCGACACTTAACTAAAAATATGTCGATCTTTAGATGCGTCGACAGAAGATTTGAGACAGGAGAAATATTTATTAAATGGGATGAAGCTATTGATGATGAGTGGTTGTTATTAATTTATATTAAAAATAACTCTCCAGACGAAGGAATTATCATAGAAGATAAAAGTAATCCTGAAAAAAATATAACACACGAACTTAAAACTAATGAAATATTCAATGCATCTGACTTAATGGTAGATTCTTTAACACAACTTTTAGCAAGAGAAAGAAAACAAAACAAAAAAAATTAATAATATCTTTATTCTGTTACGTAAATAGAGACACCTCTTGAATTTATATCAACATCAAATTTTTTATGTAATGGTGGAAAGGCTCTTTGAGGACAATCCAGTCTATCGCATGTTCGACATGATACGCCTATAGGTATTTCTGTTTTTCTATCATTAAGATCTATATTTTCAGTGTATACAAAATCTTTTGCATACTTTGCTTCACAACCAAGACCTATAGATAGCATGCTTTTTTTTTGACCATGTCTTCCAACGCCTTTTTCTACTGTTCTTGCAATACAAACATATTTTTCACCATTAGTCATTTTGCTTACAGCAGCTTGAATTACCCCAGGCCTTGAAAAAGCAGAGTAAACATTCCACCTAGGACAAGCTCCTCCATATCTAGGTATTTCGATCCCAGACAATGATAACCTTTTTGAAATATTGCCAGCAACATCCACTCTTAGGAAATGAAATGGAATTCCAGGAAGAGTTGGATCTTGCAAGCAAGTTACTCTATGTGCAACTTGTTCAAAAGAAGTGGCAAATGTATTTTGCAATAGTTCTAAATCATATTTAAGTTCCTTACATTCTTTATGAAATAATTTATAGGGCATCAAAATTGCAGCTGCGCAGTAATTAAGCAAAGCAACTTTTGTAAGTTTTTTTGATTCTGTAGATGGAAAATTAAAAGTTGATAGATGTTCATTTATTTCACTAGCGGCACCTTCTTGAGCTATTTGAGCAGCTGCATATAATTTTTTAGTTTCTAGCGAGATGTAATCTGATAAAAGCAATTCCTTATTTTCATTATTAAAGATTTTTGAAAAAGGTTTTTTTTCTTCAGGAATTATATCTTTAACCGTTATATTATATTCAGATTTTAGAAAATCGCAAAGAGCTATGTATCTAGTTCTATTATTTTGTTTAACTTTATCAAATATTTTGTTTGCAAATTCTTCTAATTTTGGAAAATAATTTTTATTTTCTTGTAAAAAATCAGAAATAACCTCTCCAGGAAACGAACTTTTTCTATTATCTACTATTTTTCCTGATAATTTTTCTATTTTATTTACTAATTCATGATCCTTTTTTTTAAAATTATCTCCAAGTTTAATCAAAGCTTTGGCTATTTTTGGATTTGTACTAACTAAATCTTGTACCTCGGGGCCCAAAATATCTAAATCTTCAAATAATTTATCATCTAATAACTCAGAGATATTATTTACTAAATTTATATCTGATTTATTTGTTAAATCAGAAACCTCAATTTTTAATTCTTCGCAAATTCGTAAAAGCAAATCTGCATCAATTTTTCTTTTTCCACCCTCAATCAATGTTAAATAGCTGGGTGAGATATTAAGTTTTTCAGCTAATTTATTAGCTTGCATACCTAATTGACGTCTAAAAGCCTTTATTTTTGGACCAATTTTTAAATCTACTTGACTCATTTTTACAATTTGTAAATTATGTAAATTTTAATTTACAAAAAATTTCCTTTATTTACAAGAGATTTAATAGTTTTTATAGATTTTGTAAATATTGTAAATTATAGTCTTTTTATGAACGATAAAAACAATAAAAATAACGAAAATAAATGCCTTACAGTACAAAAAGAGGATCATTTAGAGAATCATAGAAATGGGATTTATTTAAGAGACGATCATTGTGATTGGGGTTCAAGCGGAATGAACGAATTCACCAACGAATATGGTGAAAGCAAGTAAAACGTAGTCTAATTTTCAAATATAGTGGAGATGTAATTTAAATGAGTTCAGAGTCTAAAGTATCATATGATCTTAAAAGATTTTCTGGAATAAAACGAGACTATTCTTCCGAAGAAGTAGAAAGATTAAGAGGTTCAATAAAAATTGAGCATACAATTTGTAAAAATCAATCAAAAAAACTTTGGAAACTTTTAAATACGGAGCCATATATAAACACACTTGGCTCTCTATCTGGAAATCATGCTGTTCAACATGCAAAGGCTGGATTAAAAGCAATTTATTTAAGTGGATGGCAAGTAGCAGCAGATGCAAATAGCGCAAGAGAAATGTATCCAGATCAATCTTTATATCCATTCGATAGTGCACCAAAATTAGTAGAAGCAATGAATAACGCATTAATCAGAGCTGATCAAATTCAGCATATGGAAATTCAAGATGGTGACATGGTGGAAAAAGACAAGATTGATTATTTATTGCCAATTATTGCAGACGGAGAAGCTGGATTTGGCGGTCCATTAAATGTATTTGAGTTAACTAAAAAATTTATCAAATCTGGTGCAGCGGGAGTTCATTTTGAAGATCAGCTAGCAAGTGAAAAAAAATGTGGTCATATGGGTGGCAAAGTATTAGTTCCTACTTCCACAATGATAAAAAATTTAAAAGCTGCAAGGCTTGCTGCTGATATTGCGGATGTACCATTAATTATTTTAGCGAGAACAGACGCTAACGCAGCCAAACTTATTACAAATGATCACGATGAAAATGATAAACCGTTTTTAACTGGAGAAAGATCCCCAGAAGGTTTCTACTATGTAAAACATGGTATTGAACAAGCTATTTCCAGGGGCTTGGCATATGCTCCATATAGTGATCTAATTTGGTGTGAGACAGCTCAACCAAATCTTGCAGAAGCAAAAAAATTTGCTGATGCAATTCACAAAAAATTTCCAGGAAAGATTTTAGCATATAATTGTTCTCCATCTTTTAATTGGAAAAAACACTTATCTGATGAAGAAATTGCTTCTTTCCAGGTAAAAATTAGTGAAATGGGTTATAAGTTTCAATTCATAACATTGGCAGGTTTTCACACTCAGAATCTTGCTGTTTTCGAACTAGCAGAACAATATAAATCAAAAGGTATGACAGCTTATTCAAAAATTCAGCAACAAGAATTTGCAAGGGAAAAAGATGGTTATACTAGCGTTAAACATCAAAGAGAAGTGGGCACATCATATTTTGATGCTGTATCGAACACTATAAGTTCAGGAAAGAGTTCTACTACTGCAATGGATGGGTCAACAGAATCTGAACAATTTTAATTGGTTTTTAGCTTTTGAATTTGGCTCCACGCTGAATTAATTGATCTCATTTTTTTTTTGCTTTCCTCAATAACTTCTTCAGGAACTCCTTTGCTTATTAATATATCAGGATGATGTTCTTTGCTTAGTCGAAGATATTTTTTTCTTATTGTTTGAAGGTCTTCCTCAGGTTTACTTTCTAGCACAATGTACGGGTTTAATTTATCCGAACCTTTTCTACTTTCTCTAATAGAGCTAAACTGAGCATGAGTTAAACCAAAAATTTGACCTATATGCTTGATCATATCTAGTTCTGATTGACTTACATTTCCATCTGCTTCAGCAATGTAAAATAAAATATTAATTACTTCTTCTAAAACATTCGGATTATTTTTGTATATTTGTGCAATTTGTTGAGCATAAGGTTCATAACCTGTGCTTTCTTGTTTTGCTTTATTAAATATTTGTCCAACATTATCTATTTCATTTTCTGGAATTTTTAATTTATCTTTTACAGCTACAAGCTCTGCTTTGCTTACTTGACCATCAACTTTACTAAGTTTTGCAGACAATACTATAAGTGATAATGCAAAAATTTGTTGTGGTTGACCAAAATTACTACTAATTCCAGATCTTGCTCTGGAAATTTTTCCTCCAATAAGTGACCCCAATAACATGCCAAAAGGTCCTCCCAAAGAAAAGCCGACCATTCCACCAATTAAACTTCCCCAAATAGACATAATTAAATAGAAATATAAATTATAATTTTTTCCTTACTGAAAATTTTTTAATCTATATTCCCAATCTCCCATTCTTTTGTAAGTAACTTTTAAAATCAAATTATTCTCTTTATCTATCCAAATATCAAAATTTAGTTTCTTATCTTTTGGCAAGCTATCATCTTTAGATTTAAGTTTATAGTGGATCGCATAATAATTTTTTCCACCTATATTAATAGTTTCGTATCCAACAAATTTTACTACTTGATTTTTTATACTACCTGATATGGGGCTAATTTGTTGACTTGCTTTCAAAATTTTATGATTCCACCAATTTCCAATGACACATAATGGGCTTGCTTCTCCAGTATATGAAGACCCTTTTATAATAAATTTTTTCTTTTCCTTATTAAAATTTAAATCAACATATTTTTCTTTATCATTTTGAAATGTTGTTGATTTAAAAGAAATCAATTTATCATTTTTATATTCTTCCAAACCTTCACTAGATATTGAAAAAATAGTTGCACCAAATAATTTTACTTTAAATTTTGTATAGTTTTTTACTGTCATCATATCATTTTCGTGTTCAAAAAAATAATTACTATATCCGATTATTTCATTATTTCTTAATACGTCCATCTCAATTTTGATTATACCTTCATAGTGAGATGTATGAGCTTGAGCATAAGAAGATAAAAAAATAAAGAATAAAATAATAAGTTGTTTTTTCATAAAATTATAAATAGAAAAATTAGGTTAATTATATTAATAATAAAACATGTTTCTTTCCATAAAAAATGTACCGAAAGTTTCTTGGAGCTCTAAAAAACCTTTAAACCTTAAACCAAAACTATCTACGTTTTTGTTTCTTTGTTTAGGCTTAATGTTGTTTGGTTTAGGAGAAGGTTTATTGTTAGTCTCGCTCACTGGAGCTTCTCCATGGAGTGTATTAGCACAAGGAATTTCTTTACATATAAATTTATCAATAGGAGTTATAACTTTTTTTATAAGTTTATTTGTTATTTTTCTTTGGATTTTTTTAGATCAAAAACCTGGCATTGGAACAATCTTAAATGCAATTATAATTGCCCTTATGATTGATTTATCAATCACTTTTATTGGAACACCAGATAATTACTTTTCTCAATTCATAATGGCAATAATTTCAGTTCTACTTGTTGGGTTAGGCAGTGGATTTTATTTAATTGCTAATTTGGGACCAGGGCCAAGAGATGGGTTAATGACAGGTTTACAGAAAAAAACTAAATTACCAATCGCATCTGTTAGAGCATTTCTTGAAATTTCAGTTGTAATTACTGGTTGGTATTTAGGTGGAACAGTTGGAATAGGAACTTTATTATTTGCCTTTGGAGTGGGACCTGCTGTCGCTCTAGGCCTTTACATTGTAGATAAAATTTTTAATTCCATTTAAAACAATACTATTACTAAATGTTTAAATATATATTTACATTAATTTTTTTTTTAAATACTTTTAATACAATGGCTCAATCTATAGAAAAACCTTACCACCATATTTATAAAGACGGAAAGCTATTTGCTTTTAGAAATCCAGAAGGTAGCCCTCAAAGAAATCCAAATTTTAAGTGGAAATGGAAAGTTTTTAGCGAAGAAAAAAAGAAACTTAAAATAAACTATCCTCACGAACACGTAATTGATAAACAAGATGTTTTAAAAAATCTTGAAAGACATAAGTCAGGCTCATATGTTATGTGGCTTGATCACGCGAGCTTTATTATTAAACTTGGAGACACTACGATTATTACTGATCCAGTTTTTGAAAAAAATTATGGACCTTTGTGGTTTGGTCCTAAA
>Ga0066836_10001199_pt1 | contig 13461 bp, 11 predicted proteins | sample ETNtaG_18_FD_71568 | JGI IMG/M metagenome (GOLD analysis project Ga0066836, IMG submission 71568) | Marine microbial and viral communities from oxygen minimum zone, Eastern Pacific Ocean - ETNP201302SV91 | ecosystem: Environmental > Aquatic > Marine > Oceanic | place: Pacific Ocean: Eastern...
ATTGACACATGCCCATCATGTCCACATGCATGCATTTTCCCTTTTGTTTTACTTCTGTGATTAAAATTATTTTCTTCTGGCATTTGTAGAGCATCCATATCTGCCCGCAGTCCTATTGCTTTCTCACTAAATTCTGAACCATGCAAAATACCTATTATACCAGTCTTAGCAACATTTTGATGCACTTCAATACCAAATTCACTTAATTTTTTTGATATAAAGTTTGCTGTTTTGAATTCTTCAAATCCGAGCTCTGGTATTGTGTGCAAGTATCTTCTCCATTCTTGCATTTCCTCCTTCATATTTGAAATACTATTGATAATTGGCATTTTTTGTATATATCTTTCTTTTTAATACTTTTTAAATCTATTAAATTAATTTGATTATATTGTTACTTAGATTTTCTAATCTAATTTAAATAATTTAGTTTTTCAAATTTATTGATTAAACATAAACTCGACGTTTTATTTTTTTATATAAAGAGCATTTTAAATTGACTGATAATCTGCGAATTAAACAAAAAATTTTCACAATCATTTTACCATTCTGTGGTGGTTATTTTTTGTCCTATTTATTCCGTTCTACTAATGCAGTTATAGCTCCTTACTTAGTTGTTGAGTTTAATGCAAATGCTCAACAATTAGGAATGCTCACTTCTGCTTATCTTTTTACTTTTGCATTATTTCAAATACCTTTAGGCATCCTTTTAGACAAATATGGGCCCCGAAAAGTTCAGGTCATAATGATGGTTATTGCGGGCTTAGGTTCAGCAATGTTTTGTTTTGGTAGCAGCTTACTCCAGCTAACTTTGGCTAGAGGGTTGATTGGTTTGGGCGTGGCTGGTTGCTTAATGTCAGCATTTAAAATAATTACTATGTGGTATCAAGAAAAATATTGGCCAATTTTATTTGGATTAATCATGTCAAGTGGCGGTCTTGGAGCAGTAGTGGCCTCTAAGCCTTTATATTTTATTGTTGAAGATATTGGTTGGCGTTGGGCTTTTATGATTCTTTCTATTTGTTGTTTTTTGGTTTCATTTATTATTTGGATCGTTACTCCAGATAAAACTATAGATGAAGACAAAACAAAACCCTTCCTCGCATTAAAGGAAATTTATTCAAGCAAAGTTTTCTGGAAAGTTGCCCCCCTTGCTGGAATTTCAGGGGGCACTGGACTTGCTATCCAAGGTTTATGGGCAGGTGAATGGCTTAGAGATGTTGCCAATCTGAATCAAACTGATACTACCAACATGCTTTTAATTCTAAACTTATCCCTTTTATTGGGAATGTTTTTTACTGGCTTTATCCCAAATGTATTTAAAAAACTTAATATTTCACAAATTAATCTATATTTCTACATAACGTTACTTCTTTTGTCAGGTCATGCCCTTCTTACTTTTGAAATTATGCCACATTCTTCAATACCCTGGATACTAATTGGAATTTCTTCAAATAGCGCTATACTAGCTTATTCATGGTTAAATTCTCAATTTCCTCTCTCATATGCTGGCAGAGCCTCTACTGCTCTTAATTTGTCTCTTTTCTTGTGTGGTTTTATCCTTCAATATGCTATTGGTTGGACAATAAACTTTTGGGAACGAACCCCTGAGAACAATTACCCTCCTGAAGCTTATGCTACTGCTTTCAGCATTCTTTTATGTGTGCAAATAATTTGCATTGGGATTTTTTTGTGTTTGAAAACTGAAAAAAAATTCATTTAAATAAATAAAGTAATTGTTGTATAAATTTAATTTAAATATATTTAGAGTGTTATTTTTACAGAATTTCAATTAACCAAAATACAATCTATTAGCAAATAAAGAAATTTATCAATTGTGGATAATCAAATAAAAGCCAAACAAAAATATTCTATTTTTTCTCTTGCAAGAAACGCATTATCTGATCACACACACTGGAATAAGGCTTGGAAAAGTCCAGAGCCAAAAAGTAATTATGACGTGGTTATAATTGGAGGAGGAGGACATGGATTAGCCACAGCTTATTATTTAGCTTCCATTCATGGAATCAAGAATATTGCAGTAATAGAAAAAGGTTGGATCGGCGGAGGAAACACTGGAAGAAATACCACAATAATCAGATCTAATTACCTATGGGATGAGTCTGCAGCTATCTATGAGCATTCATTAAAAATCTGGGAAACCCTATCGGATGATTTAAATTTTAATGTTATGTTTAGTCAGCGTGGCGTTCTTACTGTTTCTCACAGCGAACACGAACTAAAGGAAATGTCCCGAAGAGTTCACGCGATAAGGTTGAATGGTATTGACTCTGAAATCCTTACACCCAAACAAATCAAGGATTTTATCCCAATAATAAATATTGATCAAAATATAAGGTACCCCATAATGGGTGGCTTCTTGCAAAAAAGAGGTGGCACAGCCAGACATGACGCAGTAGCTTGGGGGTATGCAAGAGCTGCTGATGATTTGGGAGTTGACATAATTCAAAACTGTGAGGTTACTGGAATAATCAGGGATCAAAATAAAATAATTGGCATTGAGACCACAAAAGGAATAATTTCGACTAAAAAAATTGGTGTTGTGGTTGCAGGTCACTCAAGCATCTTAGCAGAAATGGCTGAACTAAGATTGCCAATTCAAAGTCGACCTTTGCAGGCTCTTGTTTCAGAACCAATTAAACCAATTCTTGATACAGTTATTATGTCTAATGCAGTTCACATGTATATTAGTCAATCTGACAAAGGAGAAATGGTTTTAGGAGCAGGCGTCGATAAATATAACTCTTATGCACAAAAAGGATCTTTTCCTGTTCCTCAACATATGATATCTGCTGCAGTAGAACTATTCCCTGTACTTTCAAGATTAAGAATGCTCAGACATTGGGGGGGAATTGTCGACACTTGTCCCGATGCTTCTCCTATTATATCCAAAACAGATATTGAAGGTTTGTTCTTTAATTGCGGTTGGGGAACTGGTGGATTTAAAGCCACCCCCGGTAGTGGACATGTTTTTGCAGAATTAATTGCAAAAAACCAACCAAATAAAATATCTGCTCCTTACTCTATCGACAGGTTTAGTACTGGATACTTAATCGATGAACATGGAGCTGCAGGAGTAGCTCATTGATGGATAGGATGCAACATGCTTCATATTAAGTGCCCTAATTGTGGACTACGAGATGAAAGTGAATTCTCTTGTGGTGGTGAAGCGCATATCATCAGACCAAAATACGAAGTGATCTTGACTGACAAAGAATGGGCTGAATACCTGTTTATGAGACACAACCCAAAAGGGAATTTTACCGAAAGATGGGTTCATACTAGCGGATGCAGAAAATGGTTTAACATCGTTAGGAATACTATAACTAATGAAATTTATGAGATTTATCCAGCTGGGTCACTCCCTAAAACTCCTGAAGGCAGAAATGCTTATAAAAATAACTGGCGTCGCAACTCTCAAGCTGAAATTGAGTCCATGAAAAAATAGTTATGAAAACAGGTAATAATAGAATCAATAACCATCCTATAGCTTCTCAACAAAAAGTAACTATTACATTTGATGGAAAACAATATGGTGCTTATAAAGGCGAAAGCTTAGCTAGCGCTCTTATAGCACATGGCATCAAGGTTGTTGGTCGTTCCTTTAAATATCATCGCCCACGAGGATTGCTTTCAATAGGATCAGAAGAACCGAACGGTTTATTTAGAATGGGCAAAGGATCAAAAGTAGAGCCAAATATTTCAGCAACACAAATTGAAGTTTTTAATGGACTTGTTGTGGAAAGTCAAAATAGATGGCCATCTTTAAACTTTGATTTTGGAGCTATAAATTCTATATTTTCTAAACTTTTACCAGCAGGTTTTTATTATAAAACCTTTATGTGGCCATCATCTATGTGGGAAAAGTATGAGTGGTTCATTCGCCATGCGGCTGGTCTCGGTAAAGCCGCTGAAGAACATCAGGACCCTGATAGATATGAACATATAAACTACCATTGTGACATCTTAATTGCTGGAGGCGGTTTGTCCGGTTTAATCGCAGCATATATATCTGGTTTATCTGGAGCCAAAGTGGTTATCGCTGATGAAAAACCGGAATTGGGCGGCAACTTGTTATATGAAGATGATATAACAATTGACGGTTCAAAAAGTTCTTCATGGGCCAAAAAAATTGAGCAAGAACTTGAAGGGATGGAAAATGTTAAAATTTTAAAGAGAAGCTGTGTTTTTGGATATCATGATCACAATTTTATTACAGTTTCTGAACGTTGTTCAGATCATTTCGACTTACCACCTTCAAATTTACCAAGACAAAGATTATGGAAAGTTAGATCTAAACAAGTTTTACTAGCACAAGGAATGCATGAAAGACCCCAAGTTATTTCAGGAAATGACATACCTGGAGTAATGTTAAGCGCTGCAGTAAGAGGCTATATTAACAAGTTTGGAGTTTTGCCAGGGAAAACCGCAGTTATTGCAACAAATAATGATGATGCATATAGAACTGCTATAACCCTTCATAAAGCAGGAATTAAAGTTTTAGCAATCATTGACTCAAGAATTGAAAATAATAATGATCTATTAAAAACTATTAAAAAATATAATATTCAAATTTTTACTGGCCATGTTGTTTCTTCAATTTATGGAAAAAAATCAGTTAAGTCGATAGAGGTGGCTCCTATAGCCGAAGATGGCAAAGATATATCTGCCCTTCCCTTCAAACTTTCTGTAGATTTAGTTGCAATGTCAGGTGGGTGGACTCCTATAGTAAACTTGTTCAGTCAAAGTGGCGGAAAATTAGAGTGGAACGAAAAATTCGGATATTTTAAACCTAAGTATCATTGCCAAAACGAATTGTCTATTGGTGGAAGCAATGGCACATTTGATATTCAAGAATGCATCAATGAAACCATCAAACAAACAAATGAAATTTTATTCAGAATTGGAAAGAAAAAGAACTCTAAGTTTTCATTATCTGCAAATTTCACCAGATTAAACTACTTTCCCAGAAACATTTGGCTAGTTCCAAATGGGAGAATTTCCGGGAAAGGCGGTAAAGCCTTTATTGACTTTCAAAATGACGTTACAGCAAACGATGTTCTCTTAGCCTCTAGAGAAGGATATCAATCTGTTGAACATTTAAAGAGATATACTACTACCGGCATGGCTACTGACCAAGGCAAAACGTCTAATATTAATGCGTTGGCAATTTTAGCCGAAACTTTGCAAAAACCAATTCAAGAGGTTGGGACTACTACGTTTAGAATGCCTTACACCCCGATTACATTTGGGAATATTGGAGGGCGCGATATTAAAAAGCTTTTTGATCCCATCAGAACAACAAGGCTTGACGAATGGCACCGAAATAATAACGCAAAATTTGAGCATGTTGGCCAGTGGATGAGAGCCTGGTATTACCCAAAAGAAAATGAAACATTTAAAGAAACAATCAACCGTGAAGTTTCTGCAACTAGAAACAATGCCGGCATTTTGGATGCATCAACCTTAGGAAAAATTGATATTAGAGGGCCAGATTCAGAGAAATTTTTAAATCTTATTTATACCAATAACTGGTCTAATCTTCAAATTGGTAAGTGTAGATATGGCCTAATGCTGAAAGATGATGGAATGGTAATGGATGATGGGGTCACATCTAAATTGGATAACGACCATTTTCATATGACTACCACAACTGGCGGCGCGGCAAATGTCTTAAGTTGGCTTGAAGAATGGCTCCAAACAGAGTGGCCAAGCCTAAAAGTTTATCTGACTTCCGTAACAGAGTCTTGGTCGGTAGCTTCTATTTCAGGTCCAAAGGCACGAGAAATTCTTCAGGCTTCAAATTGCACTATCGACTTATCGAATGATAATTTTGAGTTTATGTCTTTTAAAAATGGCTTTATAAATGATATTCCTGTAAGAATTTTTAGAATTTCTTTTACCGGTGAACTTTCATTTGAAATAAACACTCCTGCTAGATATGGACTAAAACTATGGGAAACTCTCATGGACGCTGGGGAAAAATTTGAATTAACACCATATGGAACTGAAGCCATGCATGTATTAAGAGCGGAACGTGGATTCATAATAGTGGGACAAGAAACAGACGGATCTGTCTCTCCAATTGACTTAGGAATGGATTGGATTATTTCCAAGAAAAAATCTGACTTTGTTGGCAAAAGATCATTAGAAAGAATTTCTATGAATTCAAACAACAGGAAAGAATTAGTCGGTTTGCTTTCAACTGACCCAAAGAAAATAATACCTGAAGGCGCACATGCCATAGAAACACCTAAAACTGAATTTCCTAATAGCAATATTTTAGGGCACGTAACCTCTTCCTATTACTCACCCAATTGCCGAAGAAGTATCGCAATGGCTCTAATTAAAGGTGGAAAGTCTAGAAAAGGAGGCAAAGTATGGTTGCCACTGTTAAATGGAGAAACAATTGAAGCTAAAGTGGTAAATCCCGTCTTTTTTGACCCTAATGGAGTTAGAAAAAATGGAATTTAGTTATGAAAGTAAAATTTTCTCTGGATCAACAGAAATATCAAAGAGATTAGATTTTGAAAATAAAGCAGCCCCAGAATCTGCATTTGATTTAAAAATACAAAATGCTGGATTGTTAAATATTTTCAACTTAAGAGGCAGCCAGAGGAGCTCAATTTTTAGAAAAAATGTTCAAGGTATATTAAATATTGAAATGCCAAATAGAACTGGCTTTTTTGAAACAAACGAAAAAAACTACCTTCTTCAAACAAGCCCTGATGAGTGGTTAATTTTAGGTGTCTCTAGTGAAATTTTGCACCAAATAAATGAATTAGAAAAAAAGCTCACAAAAACCCATTTTTCTCTCACCAATCTAACTGACCAACTTCAAGCAATTTATATTTCTGGAGATAAATCAAGGTGGGTCTTGTCAAAGGGTTGTCGTATAGATTTAGACCAATCTGCTTTTGGTCCTAAAAATTGTGCTCAAACTAATCTAGCATTAGTTGATATTACTATTTTCTGCACCGCCAAAAATTCTTTTACCTTGCTCTTTAGAAACAGCTTTGCCAATTACATCCTTGATTGGCTTCAAGATGCTTCTTTTGACTGCAATTATCAGTTCAAATCTAGTCACCCCCCCCCGACCATTTTTCATAAATAATACTCCCAGTTTTCTGTTTTATTTGCCAAGACATGTTTTTGTCTTCTCAAATAATATTTATTGTTAATAAATATTGACATTAAAATTGTAATGTTATTACATTACAATTTTATACGCACAACATAATGGATCAAAAATATAATGCCTTCCCATAAACACAACAAATGTATTTTAAAAGCAAAGAGCCGATTTGTTGATCGAGTTAGTGAAAAGGGGAGAAGTATTGGCAAAAACGAAGAACCAATACTTAATCTCTTATTGAGCAATCACCGTATATTCAGTGCATACGATATTGCAGACACTATATCGAAAATTGGAAAACGTGTTCAACCTACTCAGATCTACCGTTCACTCGAAAAACTGATGGATATGGGCGTTGTTCATCGTTTATTCTCCAGGAACGGTTTTATCGCGTGTTATGAAGACGGGGATTGTTCGTCAGGGCAATTTTTAATTTGCACTGAATGTGACAGTGTTGAAGAGATAGAAAATAAGCTGATAGATAATGAAATTGAAAAGTCAGCCCAAGAAAATAATTTCTCGATAATAAACAAAAGTGTTGAAGTGCTTGGTCAATGTAATAGCTGCCAAAAAATATTAAATTAGAAAGTAATGAAAATGAATAAAACAAAAGTATACAAAAATATTAATATATTAGTGATTGGATTATGCATCTCGTTTTCTTGTTGGGTATATTCAAGTCATGCATCTGAAAGTCATGACCATGAAAAAAGACAGCTTGATAGTCATGAGCATGGTGTAAGCACTCTAAAGATAGCCTTAGAGGGGCAAAATATACAAATGGAACTTGAATCTCCAGCCCATGATATTGTTGGTTTTGAGCATCTCCCAAAAAATAATAAACAAAAAACTGAAGTTAATCATGCACTTTCACTATTACAGGAGCCAAATGAAGTTTTCATCTTATCTTCAGAGGCCAACTGCAAAATTACAGATAATGAAGCAGAATTTGAAGTTGAAAATGGCGAGGGTGCAACACATGCAGGTTTTCATGTCACATGGAAGATAAATTGCGAAAATCCTAAGCGACTAAAAAACTTGGAAACTACTTTTTTTAAACTGTTCCAAAAAGCAGAGGAGATTGAAGTAGAAATAATTTCAGGATCGGGTCAAGAAGCAATTGAATGGGAAAGCAGCATGAAAAAAATTAAACTTCCTACACCATGAAATGATTTTAAATAGGAAATTATAGTGTTTGTACAAAATAATTATCCAGCTATAAGTCTATCAAATTTATATTTTTCATGGGGTTCTTCGGGAAATAATTTTCGAATAAAAATTACAGATTTTCAACTCAAAAAAAACGAAAGTGTGATACTTGTTGGCCCTTCTGGATCTGGTAAATCAACCTTGCTTAGTATAATTTGTGGCATCTTGCGACCCCAAAAAGGATCCATCCAAATTTTGGGAGAAAACACAGAAAACATGTCTAACTCCGTGAGGGACTGTTTTAGGTCAGATCATATAGGAATTATATTTCAACAATTTAATTTATTGCCCTACCTATCAGCAATTGATAATGTCCTTCTTCCTTTATATTTTTCAAAAGTTCGCAAAGAAGCTTCTGGTAAAACTATATCCAAAATTAGTGCTGAATCTAAGCGACTGTTAGACGTCTTGGGTATTACTAGTGAAACATTGGGGATGCAAAAAGCTGATACATTGTCAATTGGCCAACAGCAGAGAGTTGCTGCTGCTCGAGCCTTCATTGGATCTCCTGAACTTATTATTGCCGACGAGCCAACTTCTTCTCTGGACGAAGAAAATCAGGTAGAATTTCTTGATCAATTATTTTCTCAAAAAGAAGCAACGGGCGCATCCCTTCTAATGGTAAGCCACAATACACAAATTTCTAAAAGGTTTGATCGATTAATTGAACTTGAAAAAATTTGTGACACATCTTCAAAGAAAGAAAAGTTTTAATGATTATCACGCGTTTAGCATGGCAAAGCATAATGAATCGTAAATTCACGACTTTACTGACCATCTTATCTATTGCGATTTCAACAATGTTGCTTTTGGGAGTGGAGAAGATTAGATCAGCCGCACGCACAAGTTTTATTAATACAATATCTGGAACAGATTTGGTGGTTGGTTCTCGCACAGGAGGTGTGCAATTATTACTTTATTCAGTTTTTCATATTGGCGATGCTACAGCAAATGTTACATGGAAAACATTGGAAGATATTAAAAAGCGAAAGGAGGTAAAATGGATAGTACCCATTGCCCTCGGTGATTCACATCGAGGTTACCGAGTAGTTGGCACCACTAGAGAATATTTTAATAGATTTCGATACCGTCGCAACATTCCTCTTAGGATCGCTGAAGGACATCAATTTTCTGATTTATTTGATGCTGTTCTTGGGGCCGATGTTGCGCGCAAGTTGAACTATAAAATTGGCAATAAAATTGTACTGGCACATGGTACCGGACCTGTCAGCATTGGTAAAGATCACGGCGATACACCTTTCCAAGTATCAGGCATTCTTGCGCCCACGGGAACACCAGTTGACAGAGCTGTGCATGTTAGTATGGAAGCTATTGAGGCTATTCATGTTGGATGGGAAACCGGTGCATTCAATGATCAGGGTGAAAAAAATTCACCTGAAAATTTGCGTAAAATGGATCTTAGTCCCAAAGAAGTGACAGCAATGTACGTGGGCCTAAAAACCAAAATGTCAACATTTTCTCTCCAGAGGTGGATCAATACTTATCTTCATGAATCCATAACAGCCATTCTCCCTGGAGTTGTTTTCGGGCAATTATGGTCAATGATAGGTAGCGTAGAAAAAACATTATTTATTGTGTCTTCCTTGGTGGTTTTTACAGCCATACTTGGAATGATTATTTCCATACTCGCTTCATTAAACGAACGTCGAAGAGAGATGGCAATATTACGTGCAATCGGCGCAAAACCTGTTCAAGTGTTTACATTGTTTACCGTAGAGGCCACAACCATTGCCTTTCTAGGAGTGATATTTGGCTTTATTGGTCTTTATGGTGTTCTTTTTCTTATCCAACCGTTTATCGAAAGTTTTACTGGACTTTATTTTGAAATTTCAGCACCTGAGTGGAATGAGATAATTCTAATGATTACGATAGTGGGTGCGGGATTCCTTGCGGGAATAATACCTGCGTTACAAGCATATAGGACTTCTCTATCAGATGGACTTATGATACGAGGTTAAAATTATGTGTCAGCGTATAGTTAAACTTCTTCAGCTATTTTTTATATTTTTTGCTGGCAATTTAGCTCATGCAGAACCTATCATTATCACTTGGGAAGACTTGTCTCCAAGCAAAGACAAAGGGGTCAAAATAAACCTTGATGAAAATATTGATATCAGAGGTATTCCTGACATATCAGAATTTGATGATTCAAAAGAACAACTAGATAATTTCCTTGAGGAAATGAAATACGTTAAGGAGGCGCAAGAAAAGGGTGGTTTCATTAATATGAAACTAAATAATAAAAATATCAAAATTCCCGGTTACATTACACCAATTACTTTTGAAGGAGAAAATGTAACGGAATTTCTATTTGTTCCATATCGAGGAGCATGCATTCATGTTCCACCACCACCGTCAAATCAAATAATCTATGTTAAATCAGCCAAGGGCCTTAAAGCTGAAGATATTTGGTCTGCAAAATGGATTACCGGCATACTAAACGCTACTCCTGTTTCTACGGTTGTAGCTAATGTGGGATATTCAATTCAAGAGGCGAATGTATCTCCATACAGAAAAGGATGGAGCTTATTTGATTGATACAAAATACCCTTACTCAAGAACAACTCAACAATCAAATGTTCAAATCTGGTCAACTCGACTAAGCTTCAGTATTAGGAAGTTCTTCTTTTCTTTTCTCTATGTATGATCTTAGTTCTTCATCAATCGAAGAATCAATTTCAGGTGGTTTATAATTATCCAATAAAGTTTTTGCTATCTCACCTGCCCTTTCCATTTGAGTTTTCTCGCCCTCAGAAAACCATTGTTCAAATGTAACATTATCAGAAACTTTCGATGTCCAGAAAGCTGTTTCGAAGTTTTTCTGTGTATGGTCGCACCCTAGAAAGTGTTGACCAGGGCCAACTTGTCTTATCGCTTCCATTGCTTGTCCATTTTCTGAAATGTCTGGCCCTTCTACAAATACAGACATTGCACTACATTGATCAGCATCAATTATAAACTTTCTTAAATCTGAAACCAGACCTCCTTCAAGCCATCCAGCAGCATGCAAAACAAAATTCACTCCTCCCAATACAGTTGGCCAAAGGGTATTCAAAGATTCTAATGCAGCTTGAGCATCAGGTATTTTTGCTCCATTTAAGCTTCCTCCTGAGCGAAATGGCACACCTAATCTTCGAGCTAGTTTTGCTGCAGAAAATAAAACCATGGCTGGTTCTGGAGTGCCAAAAGTTGGTGCTCCGGATTGCATTGATATTGATGAAGCAAAGCTTCCAAAAACAACTGGAGTGCCAGGATTTATCATTTGAGCAAAAGCCATCCCACTCATAGCTTCAGCTAAAGTTTGTGCAAGTACACCAATAGGTGTAACTGGCGCCATTGCGCCAGATAATATAAATGGTGTTGTAATTACAGCTTGGTTAGCACGAGCATACTCCTTTAATGCACCAAGCATAGTTCCGTCCCATGTCATTGGGGAATTAGCGTTTATAAGGTTAATCATAACAGTATTTTTTGCAACAAACTCTTTTCCAAAAAGAATATTAGCCATTTCAATGCTGTCCCTAGCTCTTTCTGGAGCTGTTACAGAGCCCATAAATGGTTTGTCTGACAACCTCATATGCGTATAATTCATTTCTAAGTGTCTTTTTGTAACCGGCAAATCTACAGGCTCACAAACAGTTCCGCCAGAATGATGAATTCCTGGACTTAAGTACGCTAATTTAACAATATCTTCAAAATCTTTTATAGTTGCATATCGTCTTTCCCCATCCAGGGATCTTATAAAAGGGGGGCCATATACTGGGGCAAAAACTGTATTATTCCCACCTATTTCAACTGAGTTTTTTTGATTCCTTGCATGCTGTGTGAATTGCGATGGCGCATTGGCGATCCATTTTCTGCACAAACCCCTAGGGAACCTAACTCTTTCGCCTTTTACATCACATCCATTAGATTTAAGTATACCTAATGCTTCAGGATCATCTCGAAAATCAATGCCTATTTCCTCTAAGATCGTTTCAGCATTTTTTTCAATCAACTCACAAACTTCGTCACTTACTAAATCATAAACTGGAATATTTCTTTTAATATACGGTTTTCTAATAACGTTTGCTTCTTGTGAGATTCTTAATTCTCTCCTTGCCTCTCTCCCTCCTCCTCTGGAACGCCTTCTATTTTTTTCTGACATATAATTATCCTATATTAAGATCGAAGTTTGTTATTCTGGGAGTCATAAGGACTTTCTTCAATTATAGAAGCGTTAAATATTTTTCCCAAAATATCAATTGTAACTTTTAAACCTATCTTTATTAAAGATGGCTCTATCATCGCTAAAACCAATGATTTTTCTATTCTATGCCCATAACCACCACTGGTTGCTCTTCCTATAACCTTGCCTTCATAGTAGATTGGATTATTACCTAATGCGTCTGCATCAGTAACGTCATGCACTTCTAAAGTTACAAACCCATAAGAAAAGCCTTTGGCCTTCCAATCAGCTAAACCATTCCTTCCTATAAAGTCACCCTTATTCTCAGATACAAATCTTCCTAAACCAGATTCTAAGGCAGAATACTCAATGGAAAGTTCTCTTCCAGGAAGTCGATAAGATTTTTCAAGCCTTAATGAGTCCATAGCCCTAATGCCAAATGGCTTAATACCTAATCCATTTCCAAACTCAAATAAAAGATCAAAAATCTGGTTTTGGTATTCTATAGGGTGATGAAGTTCCCATCCTAATTCACCAACAAAGTTTACTCTCATTGCTAGTGCTGGACAATTTCCAATATTTACATTTTGAGCTGTTAACCATGGAAAAGCTTCGTTATTAAAGTCATTATTACTAACTAGTTTCATTAGTTCTCTTGATTTAGGGCCTGCAATGACTAGCACACCCATTGAATTTGTAATATCCTCAAATGTTACTGAACCATCAGATGGAATATGCTTCATAATCCAGTCATGATCAAGACGCTGAAATCCACCTGCTGAAACTAGGTAAAATGAATTATCATTTTCTCGTGTTATTGTAAATTCAGAGTGAACTCCACCCATTGCGTTTAAAGCATGACATAAAGAAACTCTTCCAACTGTTTTTGGAAGCTTGTTAGCTACCAAAT
>Ga0066836_10001200_pt1 | contig 13461 bp, 13 predicted proteins | sample ETNtaG_18_FD_71568 | JGI IMG/M metagenome (GOLD analysis project Ga0066836, IMG submission 71568) | Marine microbial and viral communities from oxygen minimum zone, Eastern Pacific Ocean - ETNP201302SV91 | ecosystem: Environmental > Aquatic > Marine > Oceanic | place: Pacific Ocean: Eastern...
GAAATAACTATAATTTAAAACTTTTATTTCTCCAGAAATTATAATATTTCCTAAGCTTATAAAATTTTTTACTCCCGGATGCTCAGCATCTGTTGTGCCAAATATATTTTTAGTTATTTCTTCTAACTCATTATTATTTAATTCTTCTATTTCCTTAATGGTTTGTATTGCAATTATTGGGTTACCATCAACATTAGGATCCAATAATGCAATCTCTGACCCAGCTTTTATATTCGAATTTATTTCTTTAGTTATATTTAATATAGGTATTGGCCAAAAAAGACCTGATTCAGTAACCATATCCCTGGCAACACTAAAGGCATCAGATTTATCCATAAAACCAGACAAAGGCGTAAAATAACCAGCCCCAAGCATTACCACATTAGCTGCAGCAGCTGAATTAAGCATGATTTTTGGAAGGTTTTTTGAACTCTTGATTATTTCCTTTTTTTCCTCAGAATCCTTTATATATAAAGGTTTTAGTGATTCTAATCCATGTGGGCTTACCAAATTTGTCATAAAAAATCCATTAGTTTTTATTAAATTTCTCATTGATGATAGAGAAGACTAATACTATAATCAACGTTGCTTAAAAATCCAAGTGTTTTTTAAGGTCAAGAAAAGCATGAAATTTACAAATATAATCATAAAATAAATTAAACTAAAAAGAGAGTTAAAAATGGAAGAAATTCTAGAAGTTAGAGATGGATGTACAACACCAATACAACTGCTTAAAAGTACAGCTTTTTCTAAATACGTAGAGATATATAAAAAACAATTTATAAAAGATTTAAAAAATCGAAAAGATGAAGATTTAAAAGAAGATCTTCTACATAAAATAGATTATATCAAAAGTATTGATGCTACTACTTTTATAGATATATTGGAGGGAGCTACACCATTTTCTGGAGATGAATTAAAATCTCATAGAGATAGTGTTAAATTTCTTGATGGTGCATTTCATCATTATAGAACAAAGTCATATACGCGACTTGTAAGGCTTCATAATGAAATTTTGGAAGATTCCACAGATGCTGAAACCATTAAAGATAAAGTGTCTGTAAAAGCTGAAAAGTTATCAGAACTTATAGTTGAAACTAGAAGAATTTTACTTATAAAAGCTGGGTTAGGTGAAGGAGTAAGAAGAACAAAAGGCCTTGAGTGTCACCCCAATGTTGCAGTTGGAGAAATTTCTGGTCATTTTGTAAATCTACCTGGTGATTATTCTAGTTTAAACCAAGTGCCTATGACTACTGCGGCAGATATGAGAACTGGGGTTTATTATACAACTCATGCAAACAAGAGAGCTTTTCCTTTTTTTGCCCTTGATCATAATCCATTTAAAAATAACAAATTTAATGCGGATGATTACGTCGCTATTCCATTTGAAGTTGGTGCGTGGAATATACTTTGTTATGTACACAAATCGCGCGGTTGTATTGAAATGGAGCCAGGGCTTTTAAATCTATTTCCTTTTTCTAATGTGAAGAATATTACTGAAAAACAACCTGATGGAATTTTTATTTTTGGATGCCCTAATTCTGATATGAAAGACTTGGGTTATTACCATGATAAGAAAAATAATTTACTTGTTGGTTTAATACCAAATATTGATGATTGTAAATATTTTGGTTATGGTAAAAAACCTATATTAACTCTACACAATGTTCTATGTATTATTAATGGTGATTTACCTCTTCATTGCGGAGCAACAAGATATGTTGTGAGATTTGATGAGAAAACAAATGAACCTTATATTTTTGATTCATTTGTTAAAGCTGATGATATGGGAAGAGCTAAAATTGAAAATAAAAACTCTAATGAAACGCCAGTTTTTTATGGAACTGAGACTGGTGCATTTGCTTGTTTAGATGGGTTTAGTGAACATGCTAAAATGCAAATGGAAGGTAGGGAAATTGGTTATAATAAACATTCTGGTACTAACGCAAGACAGATTGTGCCAGTTACTGAATACTCTGAGATATCTACAGGATCCGAACTTGATGTTCTTTTGTATTTAAATAATTATGAGATTATTCCAAAAAATAAATCTTGCATGAATACTGATATGACTGTAGATGAAGCCTTAGAACACTTTAGAAGCGGCGCAAGAGTTGCTGCTGGAAGCACTCAAACGCATAGAGGTGAAGTTGAAATAAGTTATTGGGCTAATCCATTTCCTTTATTGAAAGAGAAAGATGGTTCGTTGGTTAAAAATCATGAAGAATATTTTGAAAAGTTTGAAAAAATTGAACAGAAATTTTTTAAAATTATTAAACAACGCGTAGAACAAGGAATAATGAAAATAGGAGTAGCTCATAGTATGCTTATGGCTGGCGTATATAAAGATAGCACTGATGATCGTCTAAAAAAATGTGGTTTTGATGATAGAGATCTTGTAGAGCATAAAGGCCCCGAAAGAGCTGCGCATGACATGATTGATCTTATAAAAAGAACTGCAATAGAGAAGAGAAAACGTATTGGTGATGGGACAAATAAACAAGTTGATATAACAATAGCTACAATTGGTGATAGTAGAACTGGAAAATCAGAGATGGCCGAAAAAATGGAAGGCGTTTTAAACATGAGTTTAATCTAGCATTTATCAGAAAACTGATAAAACTTGACATATTTAGAAAAAAGCATATTATTAGATTATTCATTGAGCTAATCAAAAATTCAATTCGAAATAATTGACCATCATAATTTAACAAGAGGAAATTTTTTTTTGAGCACAGTACATAATATTACGGATGATAGTTTTGAAATGGAAGTTTTAAAATCAGACAAACCTGTGTTAATTGATTTTTGGGCTGAATGGTGTGGACCATGTAAAGTTTTAGGTCCAGTAATTGATGAGATAGCTGCAGAATTTGATAATATTAAATTTACTAAACTTAATATTGATGAGAATCCAAAAACAGCTCCTATATATGGAATACGTGGAATACCAACTATTATGATATTTAAAAATGGAGAATTAGCAGCAACGAATGTAGGGGTGCTAAGTAAATCTGAATTAACAAATTTTTTAAATGATAATCTATGAGGAAAAGAAAACTATCTAATTGAAATAATCTTTTCAATTTTAAATAAACAATATCTATACAAATACTATGAATTTAACAGAACTTAAAGAAAAACCGATACAAGAATTAGTTGAAATGGCTGAGAAAGTTGGTGCTGAGAATGTAGGACGTCTTAGAAAACAAGATATAATTTTTACTATTTTAAAAAATCATTCATCAAGTGGAGAAGATATATCAGGAGGCGGTGTGTTAGAAATTTTACAAGATGGTTTTGGTTTTCTTAGAAACGCTAGTAGTTCATATCTAGCTGGGCCAGATGATATTTATGTTTCTCCTAGTCAAATTAGAAAATTTTCTCTAAGAACAGGAGATACTGTTGAAGGAAAAATAAGACCGCCAAAAGAAGGAGAAAGGTATTTTGCTTTACTTAAAGTTGACAATGTAAACTTTGATGCTACAGAAAATGCAAGACATAAGATTCTATTTGAAAATTTGACTCCTTTACATGCTAACAAAAGACTAAGATTGGAAGTTGGTAATGGAAGCAGAGAAGATATATCTGGTAGATTGGTAGATATTGCTGCACCAATCGGAAAAGGTCAAAGAGGGCTTATTATATCTCCTCCTAAAGCTGGTAAAACTATTATGCTTCAACAAATTGCACAAAGCTTAACCACAAATAATCCTGAAGCAATATTAATTGTATTATTAATTGATGAAAGACCAGAAGAAGTTACAGAAATGTCAAGAATGGTTAAAGGAGAAGTTGTAGCTAGTACATTTGATGAGCCAGCACATAGACATGTTCAGGTAGCAGAAATGGTTATAGAAAAAGCTAAACGACTCGTAGAGCATAAAAAGGATGTGATAATACTTCTAGACTCTATCACAAGGCTTGCTAGGGCTTATAATACCATTGCCCCATCATCTGGAAAGGTTTTGTCTGGTGGTGTTGATGCTAATTCACTAACAAAACCGAAAAGATTCTTTGGTGGTGCTAGAAATATAGAAGAAGGTGGTAGTCTGACTATTTTAGCTACAGCTCTTATAGATACTGGTTCTAAAATGGATGAGGTAATTTATGAAGAGTTTAAAGGTACTGGTAATATGGAAGTCCATTTGGACAGAAGAATAGCTGAGAAAAGGATTTATCCTGCTATAAATATAAACCGTTCTGGTACTAGAAAAGAAGAATTATTAACAACTCCTGAAGAGTTACAAAAAATTTGGATTTTAAGAAAAGTATTACATTCAATGGATGAATTAGATGCAATGGAATTTATGCTAAATAAACTTCAAGCTACTAAAACTAATTCAGAATTCTTTGAATCGATGAAAAAATAATTAAGAACCTATATCTTTTCTAAAGAATACTAAATCTTGGTTCTGATCTTTAAAATCTTTGTCCTCAAAAACTTTAATTTTTTTTATATTTTCATAGGCCGAATTTATAACTTCGTCTTTGTTTTCCCCAAAAACATTTACAGTCAAAATTCTTCCTCCAGTAACTCTAATTATATTATTATCAATAGTGGTTCCAGCATGAAATATTTTTAATGTTTGAGATTCTTGGATATTGCTAATATCTAAATAGAAATCTTTTTTATATTCACCTGGATATCCTTTCGCAGCTAACACTATGGTACAACAATAATTAGACAAATCATTATCAGTCTTTAATACATTGAAATCTTTAAATGAGTTAATTTTTGTGCTATCAATATAGTCATATAAATCTACTTCTTGATTATCTAAATATAGCATTAAGTTTTGAGTTTCAGGGTCACCCATTCTACAGTTATATTCAAGAACACTTAAATTATTTTGCGTATCAAGCATTAAACCAATATATAAAAATCCAAGGTACTGATGATTTGTTTTTTTATTATGTTTATTTATGCCAGAAATTGTTTTATTTAATGTTTCTTCAATAGCAAGGTGTAATTTATATACAACATTTTTATGTTCAAAACATAAAGGATGGCTAACTGCACCCATGCCTCCTGTATTAGGACCAGAATTATATTCATCTCTAGATTTATAATCTTTTGTCCAAGGCAAACCTATTTCAAAATCTTTTCCTTGGGAATTACATATATAAATTGCTGAGAGTTCTTGTCCGCTTAAAAAGTCTTCAATAACAATTCTATTGGAATGTGTGATATTAAATAGTTTTTCTATAGCATAATCTGCTTCTGTTTGATTTTCACAAATCATCACTCCTTTTCCTGCGGCTAGTCCATCTGCTTTTATTACAATAGGGTATTTTATATTTTTTAAATAATTTTTTGCTTTTTCAGGAGCATTAAACATTGTATGGTTTGCGGTTGGAATATCATTTTTTAACATAAAATCTTTTGCAAAAACTTTAGAGCCTTCCAATATTGCAAATTCTTTTAATGGTCCAAAAATTTTTAAATCATTTTCTATAAAACTATTTACCAAACCATTAACCAAAGGGTCTTCTGGACCTACAATAGTAAAATCAATGTTATTAGACTTAACAAAATCTATTAGTATATTATGATTTTTTATATCTAGATCGACATTGATAATATTTTTTTCAAGAAAAGTACCTCCATTTCCAGGGCAAACATAAGTTTTTTGTATTTTTTGCGATTTAGATAATTTCCATGCTAAGGCGTGTTCTCTTCCGCCTTGACCAATAACTAATATATTTTTTTTCATTATTAGTGTTTAAATACTCTGACGCTACTAAATACCATTGAGATATTGTGTTTGTTTGAAATAGAAATAATTTCTTTGTCTTTAACTGATCCACCAGGTTGTATAATACTACTTACGCCAATTTTTTTTGCTAAATCAACATTATCTCTAAAAGGGAAGAATGCTTCAGAAGCCATGACACAATTTTTTAGAGAAATATTAGATTTTTTTGCTTTTGAGTGAGCAATATTTGTTGAATCTATTCTACTCATCTGGCCAGCGCCTATGCCCAGGGTTCTTTTGTTTTTTACAAAAACGATAGCATTAGATTTTACATATCTAGCCACTTTAAATGCAAAGAGCAAATCATCTATTTGTGCAGGAGAGGGTTTTTTTTTGGTAACTACTTTTAAGTCTTTTCTAGTTATTACTTTAGCATCACTTTCTTGAATTAAAAATTTACTTTTTAGAGATTTCATATCAATGGTTTTGGTATTTTTTGAAAAATCTTCTATAACTATAAGACGTACGTTTGGTTTTGATTTCATTATACTTAAACATTCTTTGGTAATATTTGGAGCTATTATTACTTCAACAAATTGCTGAGATAAAATCTTTTTAAGCAGTTTATGATCCAATCTTTTATTAAATGCTATAATGCCGCCAAATGCAGAAGTAGGGTCTGTTTCGTATGCTTCATTATAAGCTTTTAGGAGAGATATACTCTCGGAAACACCACATGGGTTTGCATGCTTAACAATTACACAAGCGTGTTTTTGAAATTGTTTTACACAAGATAAGGCGCTTTCTGAATCTACAAGATTATTAAATGACAACTCTTTTCCTGCAAGCTGTTTAAAATTAAAACCTAAAGATTTTGGTACCTTTATATTATAAAGCGCTGCATTTTGATGTGGATTTTCTCCATAACGTAAATTATTCTCTTTTTCTAAAACAATGTTTAATTCTGTAGGCATTAAATTTTCTTTAGTTTTAGAATTTTCTATTAAGTAATTTGCTATGGCAGAATCATATTTAGAAACCAATGAGAACGCTTTTAATGCTAATTTATATCTTAGGTCTTTTGTTGTGCCTCCTTTGCTTTTTATCTCTTTCACAACCTCTTGATAATTATTTGGGTCAGTTAAAACTGTAACTCTATTATGATTTTTTGCAGCTGCTCTTAACATAGTTGGGCCGCCTATATCTATATTTTCAATAGCATCACTAAACTTACAGTTTTTTTTAGAAATAACTTGTTCAAATGGATATAGATTAACTATAACCATGTCTATTAATGAGTAAGATGTGTTTTTTATACTTTTAAGTGATTTTTCGTCTTTAGCTAATATTCCCGCATGAATTATTGGGTGCAATGTTTTTACTCTACCTTCTAAAATTTCATCAAATTTTGTAAATTTTGAGATAGATATGTTTGGTATATTTTTGGAGGTTAAAAACTTAGCTGTGCCACCAGTTGATAGTATGTTATAACCATTATTAACTAGCTCGTTTGCAATCTTATCAATATTTTTTTTATCAGAAACACTTATTATGGCGAATTTTTTATTTCTACCGCTCATTTTCAGGTGTTAATACCATATTCTTTAATTTTTTTAGTTAGTGTTCCACGATTTATGCCAAGATAGCTAGCTGTTTTTGTAACGTTTCCTTTAAGATGCGTCAATACTGCTGCTATTAAAGATTTCTCTACTTCAGATATAAATAATCCGTGAAGATTACTAACTCCCTCACCATTCATTTTGCTTATATATGTTATCGTTTCATTCTTTATAGTTTTACTAATAGAATTATTGACAATTTTTTGTGTTTTTTTCATCGTTTGACAAAATACCCCTAAGATAACTATATATATCTGTTTCGAATTAAACTTGATGGTATTGTTATATTACAATCATAATGATTTTTGATAAAGCAATAATTATCATTTTATGCAATTAACTTGAAAAAAGTTCATCTAACCTATAATCAGACAATCATTATCGTTATAATGATAAAGTATTCATATTATATATTTATAATTTATAACTGCTATTAAAATTATGTTTAATTTAAATAAAATCGTAATACTCGGTGGAACTGGCTTCATTGGCTCAGAGTTAGCTGTAAAAATGTCAAAATTATCACAAACCGTGGTTGTTCTCACCAGAGATTTAGAGACTAATAAAGACTTAAAGCTTATTCCAAACATAGAATTAGTAGCCTGTAATATAAATGATGAAAGATCTTTGAGAGAAAATTTTAAAAATACAGATGTTGTTGTTAATACTGTAGGAATATTAAATGAATTTGGTGATAACTCTTTTAAATTATTACACTATCTTTTAATAAAAAAAATATCGGCTGCAATGAGAGTAAATAAAGTAAAGCGCCTACTGCATATTAGCTCATTAAATGCTGACATTCGGGCAAAAAGTAAATATCTTAGAACTAAAGGTGAAGCTGAGGACTACTTATTATCAGAAACAAAGGATTTTTGTAACGTTACAATTTTTAGACCTTCAATAGTTTTTGGAAACAATGATTCTTTTTTTAATAAATTTGCCACAATATTAAGGTTCTCTTTAGTATTTCCTCTTGCATGTCATAATTCTAAGTTTATGCCAGTATATATAGGTGATTTTACAGATTTTATTATTAGAACAATATCAAGCGCCAACACATATAATACAAAAATTAATGTGACAGGACCAAAAGAATACACATTTAGAGAAATTATTGAAACAACGCTTAGAATTCTAAAAATTAAAAGGATTGTTATACCTTTGAATAATGCTATGTCAAAAATACAAGCATACATATTTCAAAGGTTACCTGGGAAAATTTTTACAATGGATAATTTTGAATCTTTACAAGTCGATAGCATAAGCACAGATGGTTTTAAGGGCACAACATCTATAGAAGATATTGTTCCTAGATATTTAAATATAGATGATAGTTTTAAAGATTTAAGAAAAAAATCAGGTAGAAAACAATGAAAATATATCTTGTTGGTGGAGCTATAAGAGATGAATTATTGGGCTTGCCTGCAAAAGAAAAGGATTGGGTTGTTGTTGGATCCACTCCAGATGAAATGAAAACAAAAGGATTTAAACAAGTTGGAAAAGATTTCCCAGTATTTATTCATCCAAAAACTGGTGAAGAGTATGCTCTCGCTAGAACAGAGAGAAAATCTGGTCATGGTTATACAGGTTTTGAATTTGATGCCAATCCAAATGTAACTTTAGAGGAAGATTTGGCAAGAAGAGATTTAACCATTAATGCTATTGCGCAGGGTGAAGATGAAATTTTAATTGATCCATTTAATGGGCAAGAGGATATTAAAAATAAATGTTTAAGACATGTGTCAGATGCATTTTCAGAGGATCCTTTAAGAGTTTTAAGGGTAGCAAGGTTTGAAACAAACCTTAAATTGTTTACGGTGCATGAGGACACTATGGAGATGATACAGGGGATTGTTGAAAGTGGTGAACTGGAATATTTAACACCTGAGAGAATATGGCTGGAATTTTATAAGAGCAATCATATCTACAGGTTTTGTAAATTTTTAGATAAAATAAATATTTTAGATAAATTATTGCCTGGTTGTGTTCCTTTTTCTCAATTTGAACCTGATGAATTTTATGATGGGTCTAAACTTAAAAATATTTCATATTTCATACACGAAAACGTAAGTGATATGGACATTTTTTGTGAAAATTTAAAGGTCCCTAATGAATACAAAGATTTAGCTGTTATGTTAAATAATTGTAAAGAGGAATATATATTATTTAACCCATCAAATACAGATGCATGCGATAAACTCCAATCTTTAATAAAAAAGCTTGATATAAGAAAAGAGGATCGTCTAAAAGAATTTTTGGAAATTTGTAATTCTTTTGAAAATAATCATCTAAATTATTTTTTAGGAGATTTAATTAAAGAGATAAGATCCTACAAACTTAAAAAAGAAGATCAAATAAAGCCTGATAATGAAATACAGAAAATTGTTGAAAATGATTATAAAGTTTTAATACAATCTTATTTAAATAATTATTTAAAAAAATCTAATTAGAACAATCCCTAATATTAATCTATAAACAATATAAGGGGTAAAAGATATCTTGTTTATTGTTGATATGAACAGATGGATAGTAATATAAGATAATATAAGAGATAAAAACATACCTAGTAAATGTTCATTTAAAATTTCAATATCTCCTATTTCATATAATTTCATAGACTGATACACGGTGGCCATAAAAATTGCAGGAATGGATAATAGAAATGAAATTTTAATAGAATTTTCTCTACTAAAATTAGCAAGTAATGCAGCAGTAATAACAATACCTGACCTTGATACGCCAGGCATAATTGCAAGCGTTTGCATAAAACCAATAAATACAATTGTGAATATGCTAATAGATTGTAATTCGCTAATAGTAGCTTTCTTTTTGGTATCAGAAAAATAGAGGATAAATGCAAAAATGATTGTCATAAAAGCAACTGATTCTATAGATCTCATATTAGTTGAAACTAAATCTACAAATAATAATCCTATTATTGGCAATGGAATAGACCCTATAATTATTAATTTTAAATATTGCATTCCTTCATTTGATGCAGAAACTATTTTATAAATTTCTTTTCTATAATAGATTAAAATTGCAAACAAAGAACCAGCGTGAAGAGCTATATCAAAACCCAACCCTTGATCTTTCATACCTAATAAAGCAGATGCAAGGATTAAATGTGATTGGCTTGATATTGGCAAAAATTCAGTTATACCCTGAATGGCTGACAATATTAATATTTGTAAAAAATCCATATTATAGTTTATGTATATGATTAAATTCTTTTATAGACCTTAATTGATTATTTATATTTTTTTTCAATACCAAAACCTTAAATATCTCACCCATTGTATTTGGCAATAGTATATTTTTCAATCTGTTTAATTCTATAACTTTTTCGTCGTCATCATATTTTTTATTTTCAAATAAATCTAATATTCCAAGATTCAATAAAAAATTTGCTTGGGTTATGTATCCTTCAACACTCATTTTAGTATCATTAATAATATTTGTTAAATGAGAAAAGTTTACAAATGTAGATAGATCTTGTTGTCCTATATGGGATAGAGGGTCAAAATTAGCTTTATGATTATAAATGCAAACTAATGTGCCTTCATTTCTTTCTTCTAAAAAATATTCTTTAGTATTATAACCATAGTCTATAATGAATATAGCTCCAGACTCTAAACAATCCTCTAAGTTTGCAACCCATCTTCTATATTGTAAATTTATATCACTTGTGTAATTCTCTGGAATTAAAATAGAATGATTATGTGTTGCAGTACTTAATTCTTTTTTCAATAACTCTGTAGCAGGAAACCATGTATACTTGAAACTATTGTTATGGTTTTTAATGTACAGATTCTCAACCTTGCCATTACGCATTCTGAATCTCTCTGATGGTAATGCATCAAAAAATTCATTTGCAATAATCAAACCTTTAATTTTTTTATTTTCCAAATTATCTACCCATGAAAATAATCCATATAATTCAGGTACTTCTTCTTTAATTTTTCGTTTTTGAACTTCAATTAAATTATTAGATATTTCTAAAATAATATATTTTTCTGGTAATGATTTTATTTTAGCAAGGTTTTTAATAAGAGATATAGCTAAGCTTGCATCTCCACCTCCAAGCTCTAATATACTCATTGGTTGTTCCGCGCTATTTAGATTAATAAATTCATTTGAAATCGATTCACCGAATAAAGACGATGTTATTGGAGAAGTAATAAAATCTCCTTCACTTCCAAATATCTGAGATTTATTTGTATAGTAGCCATATTCTTTGTGGAATAAAGCTATATCCATAAATTCTGAAAAAGGTATTTTGTTTTTAGAAGTTATTTCCTTAGATAAATAAAGCTCAATGGGAGATTTCATAATATGTGTATTTTAAATATAGTGTACATTTTTCTATATATCCTTAATATATATCTATGGCTATAAATAAGACAGTTTTTATTACAGGCGGGGCAAAACGAATTGGTCTTGCTACTGCAAAATATCTTCATGATGAAGGGTATAATATTATTATTAGTTATAATAAATCGAATAAAGATGCTAAAAAGATTTTTACAGAGTTAAATTCATATAGGCAAAATTCATGTCAAATAATAAAAATAGATTTTCTATCTATAAAGGATTATGAATCAATATCTAAGAAAATTATTAAATTTTTTGGCAGAGTGGATGTTTTAGTAAATAATGCATCAATATTTTATCCAACTCAAATAAATAAAATTAATGAAAAAAATTGGCACAATATTATTGATACTAATTTAAAATCAGCACTATTTTTTTCTAAATCATTCTATCCAGAACTTAAAAAAAGAAAAGGCTGTATAATAAACATTGTTGATATACATGTGAATCCGCCTTTAAAAGATTATATTATTTATAATATTAGCAAAGCTGGACTTCTAGCTTTAACAAAAACTTTGGCAAAAGACTTAGCGCCATCAATTCGAGTAAATAGTATTTCACCTGGAGCGATAATGTGGGCAGAGGATGATGCCAAAAAAATAAACAAACAGAAAGAAATTCTATCAAAGATTCCTTTGAATAAAACTGGATCTCCCAACGATATAGCGAAAGCAATATTATTTTTAATCAAATATGCTGATTATATAACTGGTCAAAATATAAATATTGATGGTGGAAGAAAACTTAATATGTGAATTAAGGGCTAAACTTTTATTTCTAATTCTATCTTTGCAATAATTAACTTGCTTATCGTATATTCTTTAAATATTTTAAAGTTAGTGATATTTAATTCTGGGTGTACAAATTCTGGGGCTATATCTACTAATGGTTTTAATACAAAATCATACTCGATAATTTCTTTTCTTGGTATTTGTATTTTTTCATCATTTATGACTAAATCATTAAAATACAATATATCAATATCAAGTGTTCTAGAGCTAAACTTAGTTTCATTGAAATTTCTACCATGATCTTTTTCAATATCTCTCATATCTTCTTTTAACTTAAATACATCATCCTGCGTTTCAAAATAACAGACGAGATTATAAAAATTAGGTCCTTTAAAACCCATGGGCTCTGTTTCATAAATTGGGGACAAGGTTATATTTTTATATTTAGAGTTAAGTTTTGATATACATGATTTAATATTTTTTTCTCTATCTACATTACTTCCTATTCCAATATAGACTTTATGTTGCATCTTTTGTCCTTTCTATAATTACCCCGACTTCTTTTGATCCTGTGACAGCGCCTGGTTTACTAAATCTACCTTTAATATAATTTACCTGAAATTCTTGGAAAATTAATTTTACCGTCTCCTCTGCCAACGCTTCTATTAATAGAAATTTACTTTTTTGAATAAATGACTGAACTTCTTTTGCAACTGCTTTATAGTCTACTGTGTCTTTTATATTGTCTGTTCCAGATGATTTCTTAATTTCAGTTCCTAGCTCTAAATCTATACAAACTACTTGTTTAATCTTTCTTTCCCAGTCATATATACCAATTGTTGTCTCTATGCATAATTCTTTTATAAACACAATATCCATAGTTATTCTCTCTAAATTTATATATATATATTGTATATGAATATGTTTCTGATATCATTATTGAGTTTGGAGATATAAAGTGTCTAAAATTTGTCAAATAACACAAAAAAGAATAATGTCAGGTAACAATGTTTCGCATGCGAAAAATAGAACTCG
>Ga0066836_10001201_pt1 | contig 13458 bp, 14 predicted proteins | sample ETNtaG_18_FD_71568 | JGI IMG/M metagenome (GOLD analysis project Ga0066836, IMG submission 71568) | Marine microbial and viral communities from oxygen minimum zone, Eastern Pacific Ocean - ETNP201302SV91 | ecosystem: Environmental > Aquatic > Marine > Oceanic | place: Pacific Ocean: Eastern...
CCAAAATCTATATCATCAACAACAGAAGTTAGATTATATGTGGGAACACCATTTGAACGTAAAATTACAACATCATGAAATGTTTTGGGTTCAAAAATAATTTTTCCATGAACTAAATCTTCTATCTCTATTGTTTTGTCTCTTTGGTTTTTAAAACGTATCACGTGACCATCTTTGTTTAGTCTATTTTTATATTGAACATCTAAATTAGTATCCTTTGTTTTTTCATTGACTTTTATTTGATCATAATAAGCTAAATCCTTCTGTAGCAAAGATTCTATTTTATCGATATAAATTTCAAATCTTTCTGATTGATAAATTAAATCTTTATCAGAGTTAATGCCAAGTATATCAAGCGAAGATATAATAGAATCACAAAATTCTTTTGTGCTTCTTGATGTGTCAGTATCATCTATCCTTATAATAAATTCTCCATCTTGGCTTTTAGCAAATAACCAAGAAAACAGAGCTGTTCTAACTCCACCTATATGGAGCCATCCAGTTGGACTAGGGGCAAATCTTGTTCTTATCATAATTATTATAAAGTCATTTTAAAACTATCGACTAATGCTCCTGGAATTGTTGAATTATATGTTGACCTCTCTTCATAAGTGCTAGAATCCATGAGAAGTTGTTGTTTATCTGTCAATCCTATAAGTTTTTCTCCGAGAATATTATATACTGTCTCGTCAAATCTCATAGTATTTATTGGTCCTACGTATTCACCATTTGCAACTTTAAAACAACCAAATCTAGTTAGTCCAGTTATTCTTCCATTATTACGATCAGAAAAGTTTAAATACCAAAGGTTGTTTAGGTATATTCCATCATTTAAAGAAGTTAAAATTTCTTCTGTTTTAATATCTCCTGGTTCTAGTTCAATAGAGACAGGAGATTCATAATATTCTGCTGCATTATGTTTTACAGAATATTCCAAAGAAGACCGAGGTGATACTAGAGAGTTATTATATTTTCCATTTACTATAAGGTTTGTTTTTTCAGGCTTGATAAAGCCGTCAGAATGAAATTTAGGAGATATTCCATTTGTCAAATTTTCTGAAAATGAAACTATTTTGTTCAATTCTTTTTTACCTTTACTCATAAGATGGAGGGGGCTAGATCCTATTTTATTGGCTTTATAGCTAAAGCCACCCCATGACATCATGTCAATAATTTCATTCATCGCAGATGGAGATAGATAGACCTTATATTCTCCTGGCATGATTTTTTGTTCTTGATAATCTATTACGTTTAATTTTTGTGTACACTCCAAGAATAGTCTATCAAATATATTCTGGTTCCATTTTTGGTCAGAATAATTTTGTTTTATTGCTTTTCCATTCTTGCTATAAACAGACCAATCAAAATTAAAAGATTCACTTTCATGCCAATTTATTTGCCCTAATGAATTTGAAAAACCTTTAATTATATTTCCAGACGAGAGAACTCCTACCATATCAAGTAATTTAAATTTATTTATTATCGTGTCAGTAATTAAATGAGTGTCTATATTATTATTCTGCATAACTTGATTTGTAAAATTTTGGTCTTTTTCATACATTAAATAAGGGTCGTTTGGTAATTCAACAATCTCTCTTCTAAGAAAATTTAAAATATTAGCAAGAGGCTTGCTGTCTTTATTAAAATTTGTGCTAAGTCTAATAGATGTTCTTAAAGTTTTACCTTTAAAAATTAAATTAATAATTAAATTAATTTGATTAACATTCCCTGCTTGTCTTATCTTTCCTTTATTAAATCTTACAAAATCAGTTTTCTCTGCATCAAAATTTAATATTAATATTTCTGAACTATTGAGTTGATTAAATAAAAATTTCGATATCTGTTGAAAATAATCTTTCACTATACACCACCAAATACATCTACATTATTGAATAAACATGTGGGAGTAGCATGCCCAACAAAAATAGTTTGATTTGGTTCCCCTTTCCCACAATTTGAAGTACCTAGTATTTTATGAGTGTCCATATCCCCAACTTTTGATAAATTTTTCCAAAAATTTTCTGTAATGCCTCTGTAATTTGGATTTTTTACAACGTTCGTTAACTTTCCATTTTTAATTAAAGTCCCTCTTTCGCAACCAAATTGAAATTTATTACGCTTATCATCAATTGACCAAGAGTTATTAGTTTCAAGAAATATTCCATCATCAACTGATGATATAATTTGATCAAAAGTATTTTCACCTGGTTCCAAATTAATATTTCCCATTCTATCAATAGGAGGTCTATTCCAACTAGATGCTCTAGAGCATGCAACATAATCAAGATTGGTTCTTTGGCTTGAAAATAAGCCTCCTATAGGACGAAGTAAAACACCATCTTTTATTAAATATTGTTTCTCTGCATTTGTACCATCATCATCAAACTTACAGGAAGCTAATTGAGATTGCATTGTTGGATTAAAGGTTACATTTAAACATTTTGAGCCATATGTATAATTTCCAAACATATCTGGTGTTACAAAACTTGACCCTGCATAATTTCTTTCATCACCTAAAATTCTATCTAATTCTAATGGATGTCCAATAGACTCATGTACTTGTAAAATCATTTGATCAGGTGCAATAACTGCCTGCGTTATTTTATTTTCACAGTTTGGTGATTTAGATAATTCTGCCGCTTCTTCTGATAACTGCTTAGCTTTTTCTATCATGTTAATATCATCAAAAATATCATATCCAATTTGTCTTGCATGCGCATGCCCACCAAAAGTTCTGGTTTGAGTTTCTTTTTTATGTTCTGCAGAAACGATCATTTGGGGTAAAATATATGAAATTTTCTGATGAATATTAGAATCATTAGTATCTAAAAATAAAGTCTCTATACTGTTGTGCCTGATTCCAGCGCCCCAATTCGTAATATTAGACTTTGATCGTAAAGCTCTATTGATCACCATGAGAAAGTCAGCTTTGTCTTTCATGGAAACTTGAGACCATGGCTTGTCTTCAGTAGTAAAATAATTACCTGATTGAGTTTTCATTTCAGATAGGCGTGGAAAATAGGTTAGCTTTCCTTTTGAGAACTCTGCCCAATCAATGGCAGAATTAATTGCTTGTTGTATACCTTCTTTTGTTAAATTACTGGTTGCTCCATATCCAGATCCTCCATTATGAAATACTGTAACCATTACTCCTTCATCTTCTGAAATGACTACAGGCTCCAATACATTCCTGGTGGCATTAATAATGTTATTATACTTATTAACAAATCGTATAGAGCAATAATCTACTTTGGGGAGCATAGGTTTAACTATGTTAATAAAATCTTTATCCATGGTAGTATTAATATTATATCACTCGAGAGAAATTAATGCATAATGTTTACCCATTGTTAAAAAAAAGTGATTTCCCTGATGTTTTTAGGGATAAATTAAATACAATACAAATCAACCTTGGTTATAAGTGTAATCAGTCATGTCTACACTGTCATGTGAATGCTGGCCCAAAACGAAAAGAGCAGATGGATCTTAATACAATAAATGACGTCATCAAATTTATAGAAAAATTTGAAATAAAAGTAGTAGATCTTACTGGTGGAGCTCCAGAATTAAATGAAAATTTTGAATATATTGTAGAAAAAGTTAAAAAAATTAATTGTCACGTAATCGATAGGTGTAACCTTACTGTATTATTAGAAAAAAATAAAACTGATCTAGCAAATTTTCTTAAAAAATATGAAGTAGAGATAATAGCCTCTCTACCATGTTATGAAAAGAAAAATGTAAATTCACAAAGAGGTGAAAATGTATTTGAAAAGAGTTTGCAAGCACTAAAAATGTTAAATTCAATTGGTTATGGTTCTAACTCTAATTTGCAGATTAATTTAGTTTATAACCCACAAGAATTTAACCTTCCTCCAAATCAACAAATTTTAGAAAATCAATATAAAAAAAATTTAAAAGATAGATACAATATAATATTCAATAATTTATATACAATTACAAATATGCCTATTGCAAGATTTGGAAGCACTCTTATTACTAAAAAATATTTTTCAACGTATATGAACCTTCTAAAAAATTCATTCGAAGAAAAGACGCTTAAAACGCTTATGTGTAGATCTTTAATTAGCATTGATTACTTAGGATTCGTTTATGATTGTGATTTTAATCAGATGCTAAATTTAAATATGAGTGTAAACAGTAAAAAACACATAAATGATATTGCCAATATTAAAATTGACCAAAAAATAAATACTGCTGATCACTGCTATGGCTGCACAGCAGGGTCAGGTAGCAGTTGCGGAGGTAGTTTATTATAAAAAATGTTATCTATTATAATTCCCACAAAAAATGAATCTAAATTAATTTTGAAAACATTATTACCGTTGCAAAAATTACGAAAAAATAAAACCTGTGAAATTATTTTGGTAGATGGAAATAGCTCTGATTCAAACATAAAAATAGCTAAACCATATGTTGATAAAATTCTCATATCCCAATCAGATAGATCCATACAGCAAAATATTGGGGCATCTGTATGCAAGAATAACTTGTTATTATTTCTGCATGCAGATACCAAAATAAATCTCAAAGACGTAGAAAACATAATTTTACAAAATAAAAAAATAACCTGGGGGTTTTTTAAAATTAAATTTGATAATAATAAAAAAAGGTATAGGTTTTTAGAATTTTTTATTAATTTACGATCTATATTATTTAAGTATGGTACTGGTGATCAATGCTTGTTTATGAGCAAAGATATTTTTTATAAAGTTGGTGGTTTCCCAAATATTAGACTTATGGAAGATATAGGGATATGTTCATCTCTTAATAAGGTATGCAATCCTAAAATAATAAACAATATAGTTACTTCTTCTTCAAGGAAATGGGAATCGGATGGTTTTATAAGAACTATTATAAAAATGAGGATATACAGGATTTTATATTTCTTTGGGGCAGATACTAGATTTTTAAAAGACAATTACTGAGCCATGACGATTTCTTTAAATATTTTTACAAAATGCCCATTCACTGGAAATCCCAAAACTAGAATGAATGAAGTTTTAAATTTAGATGAAAGAAGATTTATATCTAAAATTATGATTGAAAACATACTTCAAGAAACTAATAAATTATCAAAAAATATTAAAGTGTATTTGTGGGTCTATCCAAATTATAATCATATATTTTTCAAAAAGTTAAAAAATAAGCATGATATATATTTAAAAAAACAATACGGGATCAACCTTTCTGAGAGAATGAAACATTGTCTTAAAGAACAATCAAGTTTAACAAAAAAAACATTATTAGTGGGCTCAGATTTACCAACTCTTAATTATACTATTATTAATGATGCATTAAATATCCTTAAGTCAAATGATTATGTTATAGGTCCATCAAAAGATGGGGGTTTTTATTTGTTAGGATTCAATGGACGATATAAACATATCATTAAAGGTGAGGCTTTATTTTATAAAAATATAGTTAAAAATATTAAAAGTTTGTCGTTATCTTTGGGTGAGGTAAAAAAAATAAAAGATATTGATTACCCTAATGATCTATTAACTATTTAGATTTTGGGAAATGTTTTTTTGGGTCAATATTATTATCATGCAGCTCATTTAATTTTATATATTTCATATATGTATTGAACATAGTGGTAAGAGCAACAGTAAAACCATCTATTCCTTGAAAAATACCGCCTTTTATAATTAATTTTTTAAAAAAAGCAAATAATGAATGAGTGATTGGTCGTATATTTGATTTTTTAATTCCTTTGATGTGCATTGTTTTAGCACTTTGTGTGCTATAAAAATTAATCTTATCTATCCAATCCGTATAAGAATCATATGTATAATGTGTAATATGAAAATCTATATCTTTGCATGCGCTTATAACAGAGGCGTGGGATGTGCTCATGTTGTAATTTACTTTTGTTTTATTATATAGTCGTATTACTTTGTCGGGATAAAAACTTGCTGCTTTAATCCAACGCTTACCACAAAAATTTCTTCTTCTAATTGAATAAGCATGATGTTTTTCAGAATCTAATTTAATTAATTGAATATGTTTAATTAAATCTTTCTCAAGTCTCTCATCTGCGTCCAAACTAAAAACCCAATTATTTGTCGCATATGATGAGGCTAATTTCTTCTGTGGACCATCTCCTAAAAATTCTTGAAGATAAACTTTTGCTCCTAATTCTTTGGCAATTTCAGTTGTTTTATCAGTGCTAAGAGAATCAAGAACTATAATTTCATTGCATATTTCCTTTAGAGATATTATGCAATCTTTTATCACATGCTCATTATTTAATGTAATGATTGTGCCACTTATTTTATTCATAGTTTATTATCCATAATTTTATCCAAATTAGAAAAATGTTTCTGATAATCATACTCTCTATTTGCAAATATTTTACCATTATTTGCTAAGTTCACCCTTAAATCTTTGGATTTTATCATCAATGATATTTTATCTTTTAAAGAGTGAAAATTTTTACTTTCAAATAATAAACCAGTCTTATTGTCTTGAATAATTTCTGGAACCCCTCCTTTATTACTACCAATTACAGGTATTTCCATTAACATAGCTTCGGCAACTACTAGTCCAAATGTTTCTTCAAAAGTTGGCAATATTATCAAATCTAATAATCCCATAATTTCCATAGGCTTGTTAACGAAAGGTACAAACTTTATTCTATTTTTTAAATCATACTGATCAATCAAATGTTTTAAATGGTTCTCATAATTGGCATCCATAGAATGTCCGACAATTAATAATTGTATTTTGCTTTCATGAAGAAGATTTATGGCTTCAATTACTAAATGTTGGCCTTTTTGTTCTTCTATTCTTGAGAAAACCCCAATAGTGAATATAGATAAATCTAGGTTTAGTTTTTTAAATATCTCTTCTTTAGTGATACGTTTATTAGTTTCTAGCTGTGAGATTCCATAAGGTAGTTCGATAATTTTATTTTTTTTCACTGGCAGATATCTTACACATTCTGATAGTAAATTTCTTGTAATAACAATAATCACGTCAATATTGTTATAGATAAACTTATGATAAATATCTTTCTTGTTTCTAGTTAACTTCATTTGTCTATAATAAATTATTCTAATCTTAGGCTTGCAAAGAAGCTTTATTAAAACAGCAAATAGCAAATCTTTTGTCCAGCTAACATGTATTATATTTATCTGTTCTTTATTAATATATTTTGCAATCTTATTAGCAAGATAAATAATATTTATAAAGTTTATTTTATTTATATTAAATACGTTGGAGTTAATTAATTCAGTAATACTGGAATTATTTCTACATACAGCTGTTATGTTTCTGTATTTAACGTTGTAATGGTTAACTAGCTTGACAAAATAAAGCTCCAAGCCTCCTTTGTCAGGTGATGTACATATTGCTAAAATCTTGTTCATAAATGATAATAATATTATAGCAAAGAAGCTCAGATTAAGGTATGGTATAATCTTTATAAGCTTATGAATAAAATTTTAGTTACTGGGGGAGCTGGATTCATCGGGTCTCACTTATGTAAAAAACTTTTAGATGATGGAAATGATGTGCTTTGCGTAGATAATTATTTTACAGGCACAAAACAAAATATCAGTGAATTATTCAAAAATCCATTTTTTGAAGCAGTAAGACATGATGTGTGTTTTCCATTATATGTTGAAGTAGATAAAATTTATAATTTAGCCTGTCCTGCGTCACCAATTCACTATCAGCATGATCCAGTACAAACAACTAAGACAACTGTGCATGGCGCAATTAATATGCTAGGTCTTGCAAAAAGAATAAATGCTAGGATTTTACAAGCATCTACATCTGAAGTTTATGGTGACCCAAATATTCATCCCCAGGTTGAAGATTACTGGGGCAATGTAAACCCTATAGGCCCTAGAAGTTGCTATGATGAAGGTAAAAGATGTGCAGAAACATTATTTTTTGATTACTATCGTCAACATAATTTAGATATAAAGGTAGTTAGAATATTCAATACCTACGGACCTAATATGCACCCGAATGATGGAAGAGTGGTTAGTAATTTTATAATGCAAGCACTATCTAATAGCGATATAACCGTTTATGGAAATGGCAATCAAACAAGATCGTTTTGTTATATTGATGACCTAATAAATGGCATGCTAAAAATAATGGAGTCAGACAAAAATACTATTGGACCTATTAACCTTGGTAACCCTGTTGAATTTAAAATAATAGAATTGGCAAAAATTATAATAAAATTAACTAATTCTAAATCTAAAATTATAAATAAAGAATTACCTACTGACGACCCAATCAGACGAAAACCAGATATCTCTAAGGCCAAAGAGTTGCTTGATTGGGAGCCAAACATTAAATTGGAAGATGGTTTAAAAGAAACTATAAATTATTTTAAATCTCAATTAAAATAAATCATGTCTAAAACATATAAAGAATTCCTTGTAATCAGAAATGATAAGATTGGAGATTTTATATTAATATGGCCTGCATTGGCATGGCTTAAAAAAAATATATTAGACTGCAAGATAGTCTGTATCATTTCTAAGGAAGTAATTAGGTTAGCTGAATATTGCCCATATATAGATGATATTATAATCGATGATAAGATTAATGTATTAAAAAATAAATTAAGAAATTATAATTTTACAGCATCAATCACTTTTTTTTCTACTCTTAAAATAGGTTACGTACTAAAATCTATTAACATACCTATAAGAATTGCACCAAAAACAAAAATTGCTCAATTCTTTTATAATCATAAAGTTTTGCAAAAAAGATCTAAATCTCTAAAACCTGAATTTGAATATAATTTAGATTTAGTTGACGAATTATTTGAAATATTAAATCTAAAAGATATTGAAGATGCTGATGACGCTCCTTTTCTAACGCTTGATTATGAACAATCTTTATTATATAAAAAAGAATTTATTGAAAAATATAAATTAAAAGAAGATAGAAAAATAATTTTTCTACATCCAAGTACTGGTGGTTCGTCAAAAGGTCTTTCTCTAGACACGTACGCTGATTTGTGTAGAGGTTTAAGAAAGTTTGATGACTATAATTTTTTAATACACTCATCACATAAAGATAGAAATGTTGCAAAAGATCTTGAAGAAAAAATTAGAAATGATGTTTCAGTAAATATAATACAACCAACAAATGATTTATCAAAAATGATTCATAATATTAATGTTTCGGATGTTTTTATATCTGGATCTACTGGTCCTCTACATGTTGCTGGTGCTTTAAATAAAAAAACGATTGCTTTTTATCCAAACAAGAAGTCATCAACAAGTTTGCGATGGGAGACTATTAATAGCTTCAATAAAAGATTGAGTTTTACTGATTTAAATAAATCTAGAAAGCATATAATGATTGATATGAAAAAAAGTCTTCTAGATATTCAGAAGTTTATAGGCTCACAAGATATAATCTAATGACGCCTTAAATACTTCTTCTGTAGATATTTTTTTGAGACAATTTAGGTGTTTCAATGGGCATACTCTTTTAAAACATGGGCTGCAATCTAAATTTTTATATATTACTTCTCCACTATTATTGTTAATTAATGGCGGTGTATAGAATGGTGATGAAGACCCATACAGGGCAATTATCTTACAATTCACTGCACCAGCTATGTGCATGAGTCCAGAATCATTTGAAATAACAAGGTCGGCAATAGACAATAAATATATTACTTCAATTAATGAGGTGCTGCCAATTAAAGAAATAATAGGGTCAGATGCACATTTATTTTTAATATCATTGTTAATAGAGTCGTCCTTTCCTAAAAAAATAATATTATACACAGAGGCATCATATGAGTTTGCTAAATCTATCCAGTAATCTAATGGCCATTTTTTTGCATTTCCATACTCAGCATCTGGGCATAACATAATATTTTTTTTTGTATGATCTATATTATATTTTGTTAAAATTTTATTTCTGATGGAATTATTAATTTTTAATTGAGGCTTTATATTTATATTATATTTTTCATTTATTAAATATAAATATCTTTCCACCATTGTTCTTTCAAATTTAGTATATTTAAAACCTTTGTTAATTAAAAAATATCTAAATTCGGTTAGATATCCTATTCTCTCGGGTATATTTGCTAACCATGGTATAAGCGAAGATTTAAAACTATTTTGTAAAATAAAAGATGTTGTATATTTATTATTTTTTAGTTTATTTGCTAAACTAATTCTTTCAAACAAACCAAATTTTCCATGATTTACATCTAGTATGTATGTGCTATTTATTTGCGGCATAAGATTAACTAGTTTTTCTATATCCGGTCTTATAATTACATCTATAATGCTGTTTGGATAATATGATTTTAATTTTATAATTAAAGACTGTGACATTATTACGTCTCCAATCCATGCTGGCATTATTAACAGAAATTTTTTATTTTGATTCATGTATTTTTAGATAACCAGTCTAAATAGTCTTTTACGCCTTTTTCTAATGTAGTAAATTTTTCATCAAAACCTTTGGACTTCAAGTATGTCATGTCTGCCTCTGTAAAAGATTGGTATTGGTTAATCAAATTATCTGGGAAATCAATATATGTTATTTTTCCTTTCCCAAAATAAGCTAAAACACAATTGGCTATGTCGTTAAATGTTCTACTCATACCAGTCCCAACGTTATAAATACCAGAGATATTTTTATGTTTTTGAAACCATCTTTTTACTTTAATAGTATCTTCAACACAAATAAAATCTCTCCTCTGTTCTCCATCATTATATCCATGGCTGCCTTTAAAAAGTTTTATTTCACCATCATTTTTCATTTGATTATAAAAATGAAATACAACGCTAGACATCCCTTCTTTATGATGTTCTCTTGGTCCAAATACATTAAAATATCTTAAACCAACAACCTGGGATGATATTTTAGATTCATTTTCTCGATAAAATGTATCAAATAATAATTTGGACTCAGCGTAATGATTTAAAAATGATTCATTGTTCGAATCCTCTTTAAATTTTGTGCCATTACCATATACAGAAGCTGATGATGCGTATATTAATGGTATTTTATTATTACTAGAAAACTCAAGTAAATTTTTTGAAAATTCAAAATTTGTATTCATAATATATTCTCTATCAGGTTCAGTTGTTTTAGAGCATGCTCCGAGATGGAAAATACAATCTATTTTATTAATATAATTTTTAGATAATTTTTTTATTTCTTTAATAAATGAATTTTTATCAACACAATCTAGATATTTTAAGTCTTTTAAGTTTTCGAATTTTTTTGTATAAGTATTGCGCTCTTCAACTATCAGAATATCATTTATATTATCTAGGTTTAATTTGTGAACTAGGTTGCTTCCAATGAAACCAGCTCCACCAGTAACTATTATCATTTTCTTTTCCAGGTTAATTAATCCATTATGCTTTTATAAATTATATAAAACATAGCGGTATTTGACCAATAAAAGATAATAACTATTGTGAACAAAGGATATACTGATACAATCTCTTTATGAAGAAATCGAATAATCTTGTTTCAATCATCATGGGGTCAAAATCAGACTGGCCTACAATGAAAAATACCGCCTTAATACTTGAAAAACTTAAGATCAGCTATGAATGTAAGGTTGTGTCTGCTCATAGAACTCCTGATTTGTTATTTGATTATGCTAAATCAGCTGAATCTAGAGGGGTTGAGGTAATAATTGCAGGCGCAGGCGGTGCAGCACATTTGCCAGGAATGGCAGCTTCATTAACTCATCTTCCCGTTATAGGAGTGCCAATTAAATCTAAAAACCTTGAAGGTTTAGACTCTCTTTTATCTATTAATCAGATGCCAAAAGGCATCCCGGTAGCAACAGTTGCTATAGGTATAAGTGGGGCAATAAATTCTGCACTCTTGGCTGCAGGGATATTGGGAATAAAACATGATGAGATAAAAAGTAATTTACTAAAATATCGTCAAAAACAAACTAAAGACGTTTTAAAAAACGGAAATCCACAAAAATAGCAATGCGTATAGGTATACTTGGCGGCGGTCAATTGGCAATGATGATGATTAAAATGTCATTAAATAAGCACAATATAGATTTTCTAGTAGTTGACCCATCTGAAAAACCACCGGCTTCAAAATATGCAGAATGCATAAAATCTGAATATGATGATATTGAGTCTCTTAATTTACTAATTAAAAATTGCGATGTTGTTACAATAGATTTTGAAAATGTTCCTAGCCATGCTCTTCAATATTTAGAAAAACATATGTCAGTTTATCCTAATTCGAAATCGATTGAAATTTGCCAAGATAGATTAAGCGAAAAAAATCTATTTTTGCAAAACAATATTCCAACAACAAAATTTAAATCTATAGGGTCGGAAAAAGATTTGGAAGAAGCTATAAAAAAATTTGGAGGTGATTCAATATTAAAATCTAGAAAATTAGGTTATGACGGTAAGAATCAAATAGTTGTAGGTAATCAGAATGCTAAAGATATCTGGAATAAAACAGGAGGGGTGGAATCAATAATAGAGAATAAAGTTAATTTTATTACAGAAGTATCAATTATTGGTGTTAGGAATATAGCTGGTGAAACATTTTTCTATCCTCTTGTAGAGAATTCCCATAAACATGGAATTTTAAATACGAGTATAGCTCCTTTTGAAAATCATACGCTACAAAAAGAAGCAGAGGTCATACACAAAAAAATAACAAGTTTAATGGATTATGTTGGTGTTTTGGTTATTGAATTTTTTATTGATAAAAATAATAGATTAATAGCTAATGAAATGGCTCCGAGAGTTCATAATTCTGGACATTGGACAATATCAGGTTCAAATATAAGTCAATTTGAGTCTCATATTTTAGCCATAAGCAATTTACCTTTAAAAGAAATTAAAACTCCTAAATATTCAGGTATGGTAAATATAATTTCTAAAATGCCGGATATAAATAAAATAGAAAAAATTGGTGTTTCAAATATATTTAATTATGGCAAATCAGAAAGGCCTAATAGAAAGCTTGGGCATATAACTATTACATGTTCTGATAAAAAGTTATTAATAGAAAAAATAGATGCAATAAGCAAGATACTTTATTAGTGGGATCTTTTGCCGTAAAAAACACAAACAAAATAACATCCTTCTGGTCCAGCATGGACTCTGTGAAAGACACCATCTTGTATTAAAACAGAATCTCCTTCTTTAACTTCTATTTTCTTATCATTTAATTCCATTTTTCCATTTCCTCTTATAAAAAAATATACTTCCTCTTGTCCTTTGTGGTCATGTCCAGAAGTGCTTTTTAAGGGTTTAAGGTCTGTGCTACTAACAACAAGGTTTTTTAAAATAGTATTATCCTTTACAACATAACGATCATCTTCTTTTGTTATGCTACCACCTATATCATTAATATTTATTAATACTGACATAATTATATTACCATCATGCAATACTTATCTTTTTATGTGAATCTTTTTCAATAATTTTATTA
>Ga0066836_10001202_pt1 | contig 13454 bp, 13 predicted proteins | sample ETNtaG_18_FD_71568 | JGI IMG/M metagenome (GOLD analysis project Ga0066836, IMG submission 71568) | Marine microbial and viral communities from oxygen minimum zone, Eastern Pacific Ocean - ETNP201302SV91 | ecosystem: Environmental > Aquatic > Marine > Oceanic | place: Pacific Ocean: Eastern...
CCCAAAAATATTCTGTTACTGACATTAATAGGATGCAGTCTATTTAAGTCAGCTGATGAACTTTTTTTAGACGCTGAAAGAAAGCGAAATAATGGTGAGCCTAAAGAATCTATAATTATACTCAAACAACTAATTTCTAAGTTTACTTTGCATGAAAAAGCATCTGAAGCCCAATACCTAATTGCTGAAATTTATTATCGAGACCTTAGAGACTTTTCAAAATCAATTGAAGAATATGAAAAGTTAAAAAATAACTTTCCAAATAGTAGTAAAGTTCCATTCGCCTTATTTATGCAAGGATTTATATATGCTAATATGCTATCAGACTATGATTTTGCAAAAACTTACTATTCGGAATTTTTGGAGTTATATTCAAATCATGAACTAGCCGAGTCCGTTTCTTTTGAATTAAAATATCTTGGTTTGGATATTAAAGAAATTCCTACTCTTGAACACTTAACAAAGTAAAAAACATGCCAAAATTCAGTTTATCAAAAATAAATGATCAAATAGCTAAAGAATCAATTTTTGTTGAATCATTGAAAAAATCAATTAGTGAAGTAATCGTCGGCCAAAATGAATTAATAGATAAAATATTAATTGGTTTACTTGCGAATGGACATATTCTACTCGAAGGAGTTCCAGGTTTAGCGAAAACTCTTACGGTTAACTCTCTTGCTCAGGCAATTGCAACTAAATTTCAAAGAATTCAATTTACTCCTGATATGCTCCCAGCTGATTTATTAGGAACTTTAATTTTCAATCAGAAAAAAGGTTCTTTCGAAACAAGAAAAGGGCCAATATTCTCAAACATAATACTTGCTGATGAAATAAATCGTGCTCCATCAAAAGTTCAAAGCGCCTTACTTGAAGCAATGCAGGAGAGACAAGTCACGATAGGAGAAGAAACATATAAATTAGATAGTCCTTTTTTGGTTTTAGCAACACAGAACCCGATAGAACAAGAAGGGACTTATCCGCTTCCAGAAGCACAGGTTGATAGATTTATGTTAAAGCTAAAAGTTGATTATCCTCAAATTGATGAAGAAAGAATAATTCTGAGGCAAGCTGCAATAACGGGAGATATTGATCCAATAAAATCAAGTATTAAGCCCCGTGATATAATTAAAGCTCAATCTACGATAAATGAAATTTATGTTGATGAAAAAGTTGAAGATTATGTTTTAAATTTAGTTTTTGCTACAAGAAATCCAGAAAATTATAATTTAGATGATTTATCGCAACTTATTCAATTTGGTGCAAGTCCTCGTGCAACTATAAATTTAATTCTTGCTGCAAAGGCTAGGGCATTTTTAGAACATAGAGGATATATTACTCCTGAAGATATTAGATATATTGGAAAGGAAGTGCTTTGTCATCGCATTATTTTAACATATGAAGCAGAAGCAGAAGAATTAACATCCTACGATATTATTCAGCGACTTTTTGAATCTATAGAGATTCCCTAGGGATCTCCAGTATATTATAGATTAGTTAGTTAACTAGTTTTGATAATGGTTTAATCATGATTCCAAAAGAGATACTAAAAAAAGTTCGTCATATTGAAATTCGAACAAAAGGTTTAGTAAACGACCTATTCGGAGGAGAGTATCACTCTATTTTCAAAGGAAGAGGTATGACATTCTCAGAAGTTCGGGAGTATGTTGCTGGTGATGATATTAGGATGATAGATTGGAATGTAACAGCAAGAAATAGTACCCCATTCGTTAAAATTTTTGAAGAAGAACGTGAATTAACTGTCTATTTGTTGGTTGACGTGAGCCAATCGGGTAATTTTGGTACAATTAATCAATTTAAATCTGAGCTTGCAGCTGAGATTGCTGCGGTACTTGGTTTTTCAGCAATAAAAAATCAAGATAAAGTAGGTCTTATACTTTTTAGCGATAATGTTGAAAAATATATTGCTCCAAAAAAAGATAAATCGCATATCCTTAGAGTAATTAGAGAAGTTCTTTACAATGAACCTTTAAGAACAGGAACTTCAATTCAATCAGCGCTTGATTTTTTAATGGGGGTAGCAAAACGAAAATCAGTCGTTTTCCTAATATCAGACTTTTTAGATAAAGGATTTTGGAAATCATTAAAATTGGCAAATAGTAAACATGATATGATCGGAATTAGAATTTTAGATCCAGCGGAAAACATAATTCCAAATCTGGGGCTAATTAAAGTTAATGATCCGGAATCTGGTGATAGACTATGGGTGGATGTATCGTCCAAGAATGATCGATCTTTATTAAATAAAAAAATTGAAGAAAAATGGGATCATTTTTATTTAAGATGTAGCCGAAATCAATTTGACGTAATTAATGTTAGGACTGATAAAGATTATGTTGATCCATTAATGAACTATTTTAGAAAAAGAGAAAAACGATATTAAATAGTTTGAAAAAATTATTTTATATATTTCTAATCATTTTTACTTCGTGTACTCAACCTGAAAATATTAACTCTGTAGAAATGGTTGTCTCATTAGATACTAATTATACTACAATAGGTTCTCCTGTATCTTATTTTATTGATATTAATTTACCTGCAAATAAAATTATTGAATTTTCTGATTGGTTAGTAAATGACCCTTTAGAGGTACGTTCAAATTCTTTAAATGGTTTAACAACTGACAAAGTAAAATCAGGTGAAATTATGCTAGTTTTTTGGGATACAGGAAAAGTGGTTATTCCAGGATTTCCTATAACAATATTAAATGATGACAGCTCTTTTAGTTATAATTTGATTTCTGACTCATTGGTTATGAATGTGGTATCCATATCTGAGAAAGATCCAACATTTTTACAAGCAAAAGGCGAGGTAATGCCAATAAAAGATCCTGTCCCAGTAAAAATACCACTACCATGGAAAAATATAATTTTGTTATTGATTATGATTTGTATCTTAGTAGCATTAGTTTTTATTTCAAAGACACGTAAAAAGTCTATCATCAGCTTAGAAGATAAACCTATCTTTAATGATAATCCCGATTTAGTAGCATTAAAAAAGTTAGATTCTTTAGCAAAATTTGAATTAAGTGATAATAGAGCTATTAAAGATTTTTACGTTGAATTATCTCATATTCTCAGAGAATACACTGAAAATAGCTTATATATTCGCACTTTAGAAATGACAACTGAAGATATTCGAATAAATAAAAATTTTTTTCCTTACGATGATAAGAAAATTGAATCTTATATAAAAATATTAACCAATGCTGATATGGTTAAATATGCAAAATATTACAATAATAAAAAGAAGTGTCATTCTGATTTAGAAGATTCTATAAATTTTGTTAAAAATACGGTCAATTTATGGAAACCTTCTTTTATTGGGTTAGAATAGAAAAATTTCTGGTTTTAAATTCCTTGATCTAAATAGGTAAATAATGGCAAATACTTCTGATATAAAAAATGGTTCAGTAATTTTACATAAAGGTAAAAGAATGAAGGTGATGGAATTCTTACATGTTAAGCCTGGTAAAGGTCCTGCGTTTGTTCGAACTAAGTTAAAAGATATTGCGACAGGTAAAATAATTGATGAAACATTTAATTCTGGAATAAAATTAGAATTTTTAAAAATAGAAGCAAAAGAAATGCAATTTCTTTATGATGATGGTAATTCACATGTGTTTATGGATAACATGACTTATGATCAATTTAATGTTTCCAATGATAAAGTTGAAAAATCTAAAAATTACCTTAAAAGTGGCACGAATGTTGATTTGATATTTGATGGTGATGAAGTTTTGGATATTCGTTTGCCATCGCATGTTATTTTGAAAGTCGAAGATACTGAACCAGGAGTTAAAGGGAACACGGCAACGGGAGCTACGAAGCCGGCAACAGTAGAAACTAATTACACCCTCCAAGTTCCTTTATTTATTGATGAAGGGGAACAAATAAAAATTGATACACGTTCAGGAGAATATATTGAACGAGTAAAATCTTAATCGTAGTTTCTAGGGTTATACATAAATAATTAAAGAGAAAATAAATGTGGCAAGATAAAATTAAAGAAATAATCTATTTGTTAGATAATAGCGAGGTTAACGAAATAGATGTAACTTTTTGGGGTAGAAGATTTAGAGTTGTTAAATCAGCAGTCGCTAATTATGATGATGAATCTATTCAAACTAAATCTGTTCAAGTAAAATCATCAGAACCTGCTAAAGAAGAAATTAGTTCTGAAAAATCTGATTCTAATGGTGTGTCAATTTTATCACCAATGCCAGGGACATTCTATTCTGCTTCTTCTCCAGACGCAGATCCATTCATTAAACCTGGTGACACAGTCTCAAAGGGGGATACCTTGTGTATCATTGAAGCAATGAAAATAATGAATGAAATTGAATCTGAAAAAAATGGTGTAATAAAAGAAGTTATTGTTGAGAATGGTAGTTCAGTTGAATTTAATCAGCCCCTTTTTATTATAGAAACTTCATAAAAAATAATGTATAAAAAGATACTCATTGCTAACCGTGGTGAGATTGCCCTGCGAATAATAAGAGCTTGCCATGAATTAGGACTAAAGTCTGTAGCAGTTTATTCTACTGTAGACAAAGATTCTCTTCATGTAAAATTTGCAGATGAAGCAATATGTATCGGTCCTCCTGATAGTAGAGATTCATATTTAAATATACCTAACATTATTTCAGCAGGAGAAATCACTAATGCAGATGCTATTCATCCTGGTTATGGGTTTTTAGCTGAAAATGCTGATTTCTCAAATATTTGCAAGGAAAATGGATTCTCATTTATTGGACCAACTGGAGATATTATTAATGCTATGGGTGATAAAGCTCAGGCAAAGAAAACTATGAAATCAGCGGGGTTGCCAATTATTCCGGGCAATGAGGGTATCCTTAATAGTGTAAATGAAGCAAGTGAAATAGCATCTAAAATAGGTTATCCCGTTATGCTTAAAGCGTCAGCTGGAGGAGGAGGAAGAGGTATGCGCTTAGTAAATAAGGAAAGCGAATTAGAGCATGCTTATTCAACCGCGAGTGGAGAAGCTAAGAATGCTTTTAACAATGGAGACTTGTATATTGAAAAATTTATTGAAGAACCACGTCATATAGAAATTCAAATATTAGCTGATGATCGTGGGAATGTTGTTAGTCTAGGTGAACGTGAATGCTCAATTCAACGTAGACATCAAAAACTTATTGAAGAATCTCCTTCTGTTGCTGTCGATCAAGCTTTACGTAAACGAATGGGTGAAGCTGCGGTTGTTGGAGCAAAAGCAGTTAACTATGTTGGTGTTGGGACAGTTGAATTTCTTTTAGATAAAAATAAAGATTTCTTCTTTATGGAAATGAATACTCGCATTCAAGTAGAACACCCGATAACAGAAATGGTTACTGGTGCTGATCTAATTAAATGGCAGGTGCTTACTCATGCAGGTAAAAAATTCCCTGATTATTTATATGATATGAAGCTTCGAGGTCATTCAATAGAATGTAGGATTAACGCAGAAGATCCAGATATGAATTTTACTCCATCTCCAATGAAAATTGAAAGTTTTCATATGCCTGGTGGTAAAGGGGTTAGAATTGATTCACATGCTTATGCTGGATACCAGATACCGTCTAATTATGATTCTCTTATTGGTAAATTAATTGTTCATTCTCCTAATCGTGAATCGGCCATCAATAGAATGGAAAGAGCGCTTGAAGAAACAATCATTGAAGGTCCAAAAACAACTATTCCATTTCATCAAGCTATTATGAAAAATAAAAAGTTTAGACAGGGTGATTTTGATACAAGTTTTTTGGAAAGTTTTAATTATAAAAAAAGGATTTAAAAAAGTGAATATACCTGAGAATTTAAAATATACAAAAGAGCATGAGTGGGTAAAAATTGATAATAACATTATTACTGTAGGTATTACGGATCATGCGCAAGGAGAATTAGGCGATATCATATTTATAGAATTCCCAAATAAAGATCAGTCAGTTTTAAAGGACGAACCTTTTGGAACTATTGAAGCTGTCAAAACTGTTGCTGATTTATTTGCCCCAGTATCAGGAAAAATCATTGAAATCAATGATTCTCTTGAAGATAGTCCTCAGTTGGTTAATTCGGATGCTTATGGGGAAGGGTGGATAGTAAAAATTTCTGAATTTAATGAAAAAGATATAGATGGACTATTAAATGCCAATCAATATTCTGAGGTTCTAAACTGATGTTAGATTTTAAACAAATAATAAATGATTCTATTGATGTTAAAACTAAGATTTTGCATCATTGCCTTAATGATATTGAATCTGCTTCAGACATGTTGATAAAAGCTGTGAAAGAGGGGAATAAAATTCTTTGGTGTGGAAATGGTGGATCTGCTGCAGATGCCCAACATATGGCTGCGGAATTAATGGGCGGACTTCGTAGTCATGATAGACCTGCAATTGCTTCATTAGCACTTACAACTGATACTTCATTTATAACAGCATGGTCAAATGACACAGATTATGAAACAATTTTTTCTAGACAAATTGAAGCAATTGGGAATAAAGGCGATGTTTTAATTGCTATATCTACAAGTGGAAATTCTAAAAATGTTATTCGTGCAATTGAGACGGCTAAGGAAAAAAGGATTCGCGTAATTATTTTGACTGGTAAATCAGGAGGTAATATGGTTAATTCTGGGAATATTAATATTTGTATTCCTTCTGAAGATACTCAGCGGATTCAAGAAGGTCATTTGATGGTGGAACACATTCTGTGTGAATCTATTGAATCATCTATAATTTGAAAATACATGAAAAATTTTCTCGAACAATATAAAATTAATTTAAAGGTTAGTAGTGGTAAGTCTGAAAACACAATGCAATCTTATTTCAGAGATTTGAATCAATATCACAGTTTTTTAGATACTAAGCTTAAAATTAAATCAATAAAAAATGTAACATTGGGTAATATAAGATCATATATACGTTTTTTAAATGATAGAGGTATGTCTGCTAATTCAATAAAAAGAGCAATTTCTTCCATTCGGAATTATCATAATTATTTGATTGAAGAAAAAATAATGAAAGACAATCCTGCGTATCATATAAAAACTCCAAAAGTGAATAGAAAATTACCAAAAATTCTAACTGTTCAAGAAATTGATATTATTTTTGATTCGATACCAAATGACGATCCCATGGCCATTCGTGATCAAAATATTTTTGAACTTTTATATTCATGTGGATTGAGAGTTACTGAATTGTGTGATTTAAAAAAAGATGATATTCGAGTAGACTCAGGTATTATTCATGTAAAGGGCAAGGGAGAGAAGATTCGTTATGTTCCTATCGGTCCCATTGCATTGAAAAACCTAATGAGTTATAACAATGATGTTAGACCTACTTTATCTAAAGGTGATCCCAAAGTAAAAGAAGTTTTTTTGAGTCGCAATAGTAAAAAACTGACGAGGATGATGATATGGATTTTATTGAAAAAATGGACTAAAAATGCAAATATTACAAAAGATATAAGTCCCCATACATTAAGACATTCTTTTGCAACACATCTTTTAGAAGGTGGGGCTGATCTTCGTTCTGTCCAAGAGATGTTGGGGCATGCTGATATTACAACTACAGAAATATATACACATTTGGATAAAGAACACCTAAAACAGGTCCATCGTGATTTTCACCCTAGGTTTTAATAATGTTATTTAGATTACCACTAGAAGTACTTGTTCTATTAATCCCTGTTCTTTTATTTGCACTTGTTTTTCATGAATTCTCACATGGTTGGGTAGCAAATAAATTAGGCGACCCTACTGCAAAATATGCTGGACGGTTAACATTAAATCCTATAGCTCATTTAGATATGATGGGTTCACTAATGATTCTTTTTGTTGGTTTTGGTTGGGCAAAACCTGTACCTGTTGATTCACGATATTTAGCAAACCCTAGAACTGATATGATGAAAATTGCATTCGCTGGCCCAGCTTCAAATTTACTGTTAGCCTTTATTGCGGGATCATTCATTCGTTTTACTGGAAATTTAGGTTCTCTTTCTACTATGTTAATGATGTTTACTCAGATAAATATAATGTTAGCTGTTTTTAATATGATTCCAATACCACCTTTGGATGGCTCTCAAATATTTTCCGGATTAATGATTCGTAAAAATCCTGACTTAGTTGTTAAACTTCAAATTTACGGCCCCCAAATTTTAATGGGATTAATCCTTTTTGGAATATTTACAAGCATTTCCCCTATTTGGGTGCTAATGAGCCCCTTTGTAAATTTTTTTATGTTATTATTTGTTGGTATATAATTTGAAAAGATATTTTAATAAAATTCTTCCTTCTAGGCGATATAAAAGATCACTTTTAGGTACAATTTCTACCTTGATAGTAGTTTTGTTTCTTATTAATTATTTACTTCAAGTATCTAATTCAGTATCATGAAACTTGTAGAATGTATACCCAATTTTAGCGAAGGACGTGATGCTAGTAAAATAAAAGAAATCACTGACTCAATCGAAAGTGTGGATGGAATTACTCTTTTAGATGTTGATCCAGGTTCAGATACTAATAGAACTGTTGTTACATTTATAGGAAACCCAGAAGCTGTAGAAAAAGCAGCATTTTTAGCAATCAAGACTGCTTCTAGAGTTATAGATATGACTCAGCATGAGGGGACTCACTCCAGGATTGGTGCGACGGATGTTTGTCCTTTTGTTCCAATAAAAGATTTTTCAGATAAAGATTGTATTCAATTATCAAAGAATGTTGCTAAACGAGTTGGTAATGAATTAAATATTCCAATTTATTTATATGAAAAGTCTGCTAAAAAACAATATAGGAGTAGTCTTCCAGATATTAGAAAAGGTGAATATGAAAGTTTGTCTAAAAAGCTTAATGATCCAAAATGGAAACCTGATTATGGGCCTAGAAAATTTAACGCAAAAACTGGTGCTACAATTATTGGCTCAAGAGACTTTTTGATTGCATATAACATCAATTTAAATACTAAAGACAAAAGATTAGCCACTGATATTGCTTTTGAAATCCGTGAAAGTGGAAGAAGTAAGCGTATACCTAACCCAAAATCACCGAACCTTTTAGATGGCCAAATTGTTCGTAATCCCGATGGGAGTCCAGTTAAAACTCCTGGAATGTTTAAAGATGTAAAGGCTGTAGGATGGTATGTAGATACTTTCAAGCAAGCTCAAATTTCTATTAATTTTAATAATTATAAAGTTTCAACTATTCATGATGTTTTTGATGCCGCATGTAGGTTAGCAGAACAAAGAGGGTTGCGAGTTACGGGTAGTGAACTAGTTGGTTTAGTTCCTAAAGAAGCATTGCTAATGGCAGGAAAGCATTACCTTAAAAAACAAAACAAATCTTTAGGTGTCCCCGAGGATGACATTATTGATACAGCGATAATGTCTCTTGGACTAAATGATGTTGTTACCTTTGATTCAGATCAAAAAATAATCGAAAATGTAATTAGAATAAAAGGTGAGTTATCTTCATCGACATTAAGTGATTTTGTTGATGAATTATCAAGAAATAGTTTTGCACCTGGAGGCGGATCCGTTTCGGCGTTAGCTGGCTCTCTTGGAGCATCACTAATATCAATGGTAGCGAATCTAACTCATGATAAGAAGATCTTTTCTGATTTGAAAAAAGAAATGAATAAAGTTGGTTTAGAAATCCAGTCTTTAAAAGATGATTTACTCTTTCTAGTAGATGAAGATACAAAGGCATATAATCAAGTACTTGCAACGAATAGATTATCTGTGTCATCTGAAAAGGAGTTAAGGCAAAAAAAGGAATTGATCTTTGAAGCAAATCAATATGCGATTAATGTTCCATTGAAAGTTATGTCTCTTTCTTTAAAAGTTCTTGTGTTAGGTAAAAATTTAGTAACAAAAGGAAATCCGAGTTCAGTTAGTGATGTTGGTGTTGCATCAGAAGTAGCGCTTGCTGCAACTCGAGGAGCCGCAATGAATGTTTTAATTAATTTAATCAATATTGAAAATTCTAAAGATCGCGCATTAAAAGAAAAAGAAGTTTTAGAATTGACAAAAAAAGCTGAATCGATTCATCAATTTATTTATAATAAGACATTAAAAATAATTAACAAATGATTAGAGAATTAACTGAAGAATTAAAAAATAAAATTTCAGCAGGAGAAGTTGTTGAAAGACCATCTTCAGTAGTTAAAGAATTAGTAGAAAATAGTCTTGATGCAAATGCAAATGAGATAAGTATTATTTTGGAAAAAGGGGGCCATCAATTAATACAAGTAACTGATAATGGACACGGGATTTCCCAAAATGATTTACCGATTGCTTTTAACAGATATAGTACTAGTAAAATTAAAGATTTTGATGATTTATTTTCCATTAGCTCATTAGGGTTTAGAGGTGAGGCTTTAGCAAGTATTGCTTCTGTATCAGAAATAAAAATATTATCTTCGGATGGTAGTGGTGATGGTTATGAATTATTTGTTAAGAATGGTGAGGCTGATGATTTAATTCCTGCACCGAGTTTGAAAGGAACATCGATTTCTATAAAAAATCTTTTTTATAATACTCCTGCCCGAAAGAAATTTCTCAAAAGTCCTAGAGTTGAATTAAGAAAAGTAGTTGAGATTGTTAGGAGATATGCTTTAGGGTATCCCGATTGTGAATTTAATTTAATTTCAGATGATCGAGATATTTTAAAATTAGAATCTGAAAATTTGGAAAGTCGTATTGTGCATGTAATGGATCCTGCTTATCGTAGTCAACTACTAGCTGTAAATTTCTCAAAAGGTAATTATTCAGTAAATGGTTTTCTTGGAAATTTAAATTTGATTAGAAGTCGTCCTGGGGAACAATATATCTATTTAAATAATAGATATATAAAGAATCGTTTAATGAATTCAGCTGCATATCAAGCCTATAGTTCTTTATTAAAAAGAGGAGAGTATCCATTTTTTGCAATAAATATATCTATACCATATAATGAAGTAGATGTAAATGTTCATCCAATGAAAACTGAAGTAAGGTTTAAGGATGAATGGAGAGTTTTTCATGTATTAAAATCAGCTTTTGAAAACTCTCTACAGACTATATTAGAAACCATTCCTGATTTTGAAAAACCAAATTTGATGTCATCATCTATATCTAGTAGTTCATTTAATCGACAACAATTTGATTCTCAAGCTCATCAAAGCAATTTAAACTTTAATATTTTAAGTCAATCATCAAAGGTAATAGAGCCTGATATTAATCGTGCGAAATCATATGTTTCCAAATTGTCAGACCGAACTGATTCAGATCCAAACGAAATAAATTTAGATAATATGTGGCAGGTACATTTAAGATATATTGTTTCAGTTATAAGTAGTGGATTAGTTATTATTGATCAACATGTAGCACATGAAAGAGTTCTATTTGAAGAAGCTATGAAATGTTTTGATTCAAATCCAATGTCTGGACAAACTCTTCTCTTCCCTGAGGTTATTGAATTTTCGCCGGATAATTTTTCAACATTATTAGATATATTAACATATTTAGAAAAGATGGGTTTTAAAATGAGTGAATTTGGTGAAAACACAGTATTGATTGAAGCTATACCATCTGAAATGGCCTGGGGTAATGAAAAGGAAATTATCAAAGAAATGTTAGATAATTATCTTCAAACTAAAAAAGAATATTCTTCATTTCAAGAAGCTCTTGCTGCCAGCTTTGCTTGCAAAGCTGCTGTAAAGTCCGGTGATGCTTTAAATTCTGAGGAAATGCGCGAATTAGTAAATCGACTTTTTGGTACAAAACATCCATATTATTGTCCTCATGGACGTCCAATCATAATTCAATTATCTATGGATGAATTAGATCGACGTTTTGAACGTATTTAACTTTTTTCATATAGAGAAAATTTTTGATATCTATTAACTCTTCTTTAGCTCTACTTGGTCCTACAGCTAGCGGTAAGTCTAGCTTAGCAATAGAAATCGCTAAAAAAATAAAAGGAGAGGTAATTGGTCTTGACTCGAGGCAAATATACAAAGGTATGTCTATTGGGACTGCTCAATTATCCAAGGAAGAACAAGGTGGCATTCCTCATCATTTAGTTGGGGTTAAATCTCCTGCAGAACCGATAAGTGCAGGTGCCTACTCAAAATTAGTATTAGATAAGATTAAAGATATTCATTCAAGAAGCAATATTCCAATAATTTGTGGTGGATCTGGATTATACTACAGGTCATTAATTCGAGGTATTTTCAAAGGAAGTAAGTCTGACCTTGATGTTAGAAAAAAACTTGAAGATGAGTACAATAAATTAGGCTCAAATGCTCTTTTAAAAAGATTAAATACTATCGACCCAGATTATGCGATGAATGTCCATCCAAATAATAAAAAAAGACTTATTAGAGCATTGGAGATTTATGAGGTGACAGGAAAATCACCCACGGAGAATTATAGACAGCAATCAAAAGAAAATAAAATCAAATTGGAAGTTTTATCCATTTATTTAGACTGGGAAAGAAAAGTATTAAATGATAGAATAAGGAAAAGAACAAAATTGATGTTAAAAGCCGGTTGGGTTGATGAAGTCAAAAAATTAATAAAAAAATATCCTAATAACTATCTGCAGCCATTGGATTCGATTGGATATCGTGAAATTATTTCATGGCTAAATAGTAATCATTCATTAAGTGATTTAGAGCAGAAGATTTATATTAGAACACGTCAGTTTTCAGCGCAACAAATTAAATGGTTTAAAAAAGAATCGATAGATTTAACAATTAAAATGAACAGTAAACTATCGGTAGGTAAAATATCAAATAATATTGTAGATAAAATAATGATTTCTTTAGCTTGATTGCTTTTATTTATAAATGTAGTTTTTAGAGTCCTTTAAGCCGTTCCAGAGAGATGGTAAGGGCAGTTAACATAAATCTCCGCATGAATATCTTTTGGAACGGATAAGACTGCCTGGAGATTTTTTTTTGGTATGTTTTTATGACACCGTCAAAAACAAAACAGATTATGGATGCGGAATCAATTAATCGTTCTATAACTCGATTGGCTCATGAAATTTTAGAACATAATAATGGTCCTGATAATATAATTTTAATTGGGATTATTACTAGAGGAGAGCCACTTGCAAAAAGACTTCGAAAGTTAATTGAAAATATTACAAATATAAAAATTCCAATTGGTTTCTTAGATATAACTTTTCATCGTGATGATTTTCGTACAAGATTGGTAGTGCCTCAAATTAAAGGTACTGATATTCATGATTCAATTGATGACAAAATAGTTATTTTAGTAGATGATGTATTATTTACGGGCCGAACAATTAGAGCTGCTATGGATGAGCTAAATGCTTTTGGTAGGCCAAGTAATATTCAGTTAGCTGTATTAGTTGACAGAGGACATCGTGAATTACCAATTAGACCTGATTATGTTGGAAAAAATATTCCAACAAATGAAGGAGAAAAT
>Ga0066836_10001205_pt1 | contig 13435 bp, 10 predicted proteins | sample ETNtaG_18_FD_71568 | JGI IMG/M metagenome (GOLD analysis project Ga0066836, IMG submission 71568) | Marine microbial and viral communities from oxygen minimum zone, Eastern Pacific Ocean - ETNP201302SV91 | ecosystem: Environmental > Aquatic > Marine > Oceanic | place: Pacific Ocean: Eastern...
ATTCCAGTTTTGGGACCGCTCGCACTGATCCTTCTTTTCTTCTATTGGCTTAACCGAAGAGCACAAGGACAAATGGGTGGGATCATGTCCATAGGTCGCTCAAAGGCGAAAGCGTATACAACAGAAAGACCATCGACAACATTCGATGATGTCGCTGGTTACGGAGGAGTCAAACTCGAAATCCAAGAAGTCGTTGATTTCCTTGAAGACTCCGAAAAATTTGCTGAGATCGGTGCGCGCATCCCTAAGGGAGTCTTACTCGTAGGCCCCCCAGGAACTGGGAAAACACTGATCGCACGTGCAGTTGCAGGTGAAGCAGGGGTTCCATTTCTTTCAGTAACAGGTAGTGATTTTATGGAAATGTTTGTTGGAGTTGGCGCCAGTAGGGTCCGTGACCTCTTTCAAACAGCTCGGAAAATGGGTAGTGCCATTATCTTTATTGACGAAATCGACTCCATAGGCCGCAAACGTGGGGCTGGCTTGGGAGGAGGCCACGATGAACGTGAGCAAACTCTTAATCAAATGCTTGCTGAAATGGATGGATTCGAAGCTACCGAAGGGATCGTAATGATGGCCGCAACAAATAGGCCTGACATTTTGGACCCTGCTTTGCTCCGACCCGGCAGGTTTGACCGGCAAGTCATTGTCTCTCTTCCAGAATTAGATGATCGAGAGCAGATCCTTGAAGTTCATGCAAAAGAGAAGAAAATGGCTGATGACGTTGAGCTAAATGTTCTTGCAAGAGGGACACCAGGAATGAGCGGGGCTGATCTAGCTAACTTAATCAATGAGGCAGCACTTATAGCAGTCCGCGGTGGAGATACATCAGTTGGTTCAGAACATCTTGAGCAAGCAAGGGACAGAGTCTTAATGGGTCAAACTCGAGAGGCCACTATCTTGAACCCTCGTGAGAGAGAACGAGTTGCATACCATGAAAGTGGCCACGCTCTTGCAGCGGCCTTTCTTCCAAATGCTGACCCTCTTCACAAGGTGTCTATAATCCCTCGTGGAATGGCTCTTGGTATAACGATGACCTTACCAGAAGAGGACCGGTACCTCCTTCAGCAGAGTTACGTTGAAGATGAATTGGTCAAAATGCTTGGTGGTCGTGTAGCCGAGAAGATTGTCTACGGGGAAGTTTCAAGTGGTGCGGCCGACGATCTTGCAAGAGCAACTGAGATGGCTAGGAAAATGGTTCGAGAATGGGGAATGAGCGATCGAGTAGGACCTATGGCTTGGCGGTCTCACGAGCAGGTTTTCCTCGGTGAAGATATGGGACGAGGACGCGATTACAGTGACGAAATGGCTAATCTCATTGACGAAGAAATTGAGTTAATTCTCCGAAATGCTGAAACAAGATGTCACGAATTGCTGCATCAGAACAGAGAAGGTCTTGATGCCTTAGCTGAATCCCTTCTGATAAATGAGACGCTAGACAGTAAGGAAGTCTCCGCACTACTTGGAATCAAAGAATTGACCCCGGACCACGAATCAGAAACTACGGATGTGTCTACAAGCCCAGCAAATGTTGAGATTCCCGCATTTCAGACATATAACAAGCCAGAACAAACTTAAACACATCCTCTTCTATGGCTACAACGATTCTTCTTGTCTTAGTACTTGGAGGTGTTGCATTTGGAGCATCTTTTTGGGCCAACAGAAGGAAACCAGATAGCCCCACAGTCCCAAAATTTGTCTTACCTTTTCAATTAGATCGCAATGACTTTGAGAGTTCAGAATCGGAATGGCTTCTGGTTCTTTTCTCTTCAGAAACCTGCAACTCTTGCCAAACGGTCCTTGAACAAATCGCAAGCTTGACGATTTTTAATCTACACATTCAAAATGTTGAATTTCCTTCAGAAGACGCCCTCCACAAAAAATACAGCGTTGAGTCTGTTCCAAGTCTGCTTCTTGCAAGCCAGAAAGGTGTCGTTGAGTGGTCTTTCGCTGGAACTCCCCCAAGAGGAGCTTTATCTGAAGCGCTCGAACGCCTCGGAATTGTCCCCCCTGAAACGGGTCAACAGGTTGACATCTCTTAGTTCGTTAAGATTTTTACTCGTAGAGAATCTGACTTATTTCAAGTTCAACTAATTCACTAGTCCCCACCGATAGACGGCCCCATTCCCCTTCTATCTGCGAACCCAAATATCGTTCGATACTGACTGGCTCGGATGAAAGAATGCGAATCACTGAATTCTCGGGAATCCCTAATTGTTGAAGGTCAATTATCTTCCGCGAAGTTGGCGAAACCTCAAGAACCTGTGACTCATATAACTGCCCCTCAGAATATGCATATAATTGCACTAAGGTAAGTCTGTCATCAGCAGGGTGAACGATCGCTAATTGCCCTTCTGAATCTTTTGTTATCGCAAAGTGCTCTTTCGCAGCAAGATCCACTCCTAGGGTGGAGCTAGAAATTTTTTGTAAAACTGTTGAAGAGATCACAAATCGCTCACTAACAATAGGTACATCATTTATGCTTCGAACAATAACCCAGAACGGAATGCCTTTCGGCACCCTTTCTGAAGCATCTAGCCCATTAATTGTTTCTGATGCTTCCTCATTTTGACTGAATACAACTTCTTCAGAGCTTCCAGGCTTGACAGTAAGACTTATAGGCTCAATGTATGGTCCAGTTTCAATATCAGAGATGATTTCCACATCAACTACAGCTTCTGCAGAAGCAGAGGGATTATAAACAACTACTGATGTACTGCTACCCAAATCAAATCCTCCGGGAAAAACCCATAGTTGATTTAGACTTGGTGAGCCTATCGCTGTGCTGAGTCCCAACGGCTGAAATTCATCTCCAAAAAGGATCATCCGTTCTGCAACAACACGACCTGTTCTTGTTTCCACTCTTGCCCCTACTGTTTCAGCAAGCGTTACTACATCCGTGATATCAATTGGCAACAACGTACCCGGTGGTAGCACTAACCCGCTATAAGCGTCGGGCCGTCGAGTTCTTCCATCTGCTGTGAAAGTAATATCTAGCACCGCATTATCTGGAAATGGATTGAAAACAGTGATGATTTCTCTAGTTCCCGTTCGAGTTGTTCCAGCGGCGAAATTCCATTCAGTTGATGCATTAGAGGCGCAGGGTGACTGAGTCACACCGACCTGACCTGATAGTCGATGCTCAACGACTAGCTCTCCAAGATCTGATTGAATAAAAGCAGCAGCATATTCTCCAGTAATTCCTTCGATCTCTGACAAAGTCTTTGAAATAATTGATCGTTCCGGAATTGTAATTTCTGAAATAACTGATTGTAGTTGCAGAGTTTCTGGCTTCTCTCCTCGTTCCATTCCCCCACTTTCAGAATCTGATTGTTTCGGAGATAAAACGGGAATGACTGTAATTGAGGCATGTGCCGGAGAATTTGACGGATTCCCCAGAAGAATCTGATGGTCAGCGATTCCACTTCCCCCAACTGTTCCTGAAACACAATACCAGGTTGAGGACAAGTCCATTTCTTCCCCAACTAGCAATGCTTGATTACGCTCAAATACTTTTTCTACGGAGGGATTACCTCCACCATCTTCAGTTATCAATGCGGCGATTATAAGAGCAGTGAATAAAAAGAATGCAGGCCATCGCGTTACTTTCATTGCCTCACCCTTCTAGCGGTTGCCAACGATCTAATTACTCCAAAGGAAGTTACCGCCCATAGCAATGACTGCAGCGCCATCAAAAGTTTATGCCTTCCATCTGTTCTGTAGTTAAGTTCAAGCAAGCCTGCCTGCTGAGGTGAAAATCCGGTTCCCCAATTCAAAGCAATTTTTGGTTGAATTGATTCACCGTTCAATTGTGCTTTCCAGTTATTTGAATAAGGGAAAGCTACGAAAACTTCAGACTTTGGAGTAATCATGGCTTGATAGGCTGCCCCCTCTGTGCCTACAGGCGTTAGCGGTGAAGCAGGAACTTGCTGAGTTCCAGATGCATATGTACGAAAATTATTTGTAACGATTGAGCCGCTTTCCACAAGTGAAGCAAATCCGAGGGTGGAAAGATTCCGGTAATGATCTATACCTGGCGCGATTTCTATTTTCGCGAGGTCAAGTTGCCTTGACAAAGCTAGTTTTATGTTTTCTGGTATTTCAACAACGATGCCCTTTGATGGAAGGGGTGATGCTCTTTCAATAAGAACTATTTCTGTTATACCGAATGGGGCAAGTAACCTTCCTAAATTTGTCGTTCCATTGTCCAAAGCGAGGTCAAGTGTCTCTAGAAGCAAGTCATTAACTGGTCGTTGTGGGGGTTGCCATCGATCTATAAACGTTGATTCCAAATTTGATGTTACTGAAACGGTATAGTCTTCTGAGATTTTTTGGCCAATAGGTGCAAGGATATCGTCATCGCCTATCCAGAGAATACGATTATTTACGTCATCGTCGTCTTGCGAGAAAAGAACATCATTTAATTGATCATCAGGAATCCCCCAATCCCCTGAGAAGGAGGATCCTAAAACGGGAAGTATCACTAGACCCGAAGCGACTATCGCTGTTATTGGCACAAGTTGTCTCCAACCGAATCTGAATGTCTGCAAGTCGCGCTGTAACGCACCAACGCCCATTGCGGATGCCAACGCTAATCCAAGTGCTGATGGCACTAGTAAGATTTCTGTTCTAGGAAGAACCATTGGAAGATAATCCGTCCCTCCGACCCATATGAAAGCTACTCCTCCTAGATACAGGGCCCAGCCCCTGACGGCCCAAGCCCATCGTTCTCCTCGAGCTAGCAGCAATGGAACCAGCGCGAGAGCTGGAAACCCCCAACCAAAAATTGAATTCTGACCCGTTTCCATTTGTAATGTTAAGGCCCCTATCACATCGACCGATTCGGAGGCGGATGACCGCGTGTGGAAAATTGAATTCCAAGATGGATCTGATAGAAAATAATCTATAACCCATGGAAGGTTCAAAGCTGCGGCAACTACGCAACTCATGATAAGCACTGATGCCATGCGATTAAGACCCAACGGCCACCCTGCTATTAAAGAGCCTACGCAGAGGAAGACCATGGTGGCGACCACAGCGACTATCACTAATGGAGAGAAAGAAAAAACCAGCCCTAGGAGAAACCCGAAAGTTAGGGTTTCTCGGAATATGTCAGGCTCATATGTCGATGAGCTCACTGGTCCTCCTATTGGTCCGAAGGGAGAAGATTTGCTTGCTCTGGCTAAAAACATAAGAGCCCATGGCAAGCAACCGAATAGAATTAGGCCATCCCATGAGCCGGATGCAAGGGAATGGTAAGAAACTGGAGCTACGAAGTAAATTAGGGCTCCTGTTGTTCGAACCCATGCTGAGGCAAAAGGCTTTAGAAAGAACCATACGCCCAAAACCCCTATCGGGATCATTCCCAATGTTAAGACCAAACGGAGTAGGCCCATACAGCCCCAGAATAATATTCCTAGAATTCCGATAATGCCAAGAGCGTTGGGATGTGTCCCTTCATAGCCAATTCCAGTTTGCCAATAATTTGAGAACCAGAGAGATAACGTATCCTTGATACCCAGATCAAATGGGACAAGATCTCCTACGGTGGGAATAGTTCTTGTTAGTAGGTGTCTACTGCCAAAAATAAACACAGTTGTTGCAGCTACCAGAAATGAAAGTGAAACCCTTGATGGACCACTACGTATCTCTTGGAAGAAATAATTTAATCTGCCTTTGTCTTTCTCCAAAGAATTTTCACCATATTCAAAGGGGGCAAAGAGTTTTTTTATTGGTGTGATTCCCCCAATTTGCGCTAAACGGATTTGCGAGTCTGGAATTTGACGTAACTCCTTAATACGTTTTCTCCTTTGTAAAAGAGATTTTGGTCGCATGAGGTTCCACCCCCACGCTCCAAAGAAAACTTTTAGCCTAGAAAGATTTCCAGTAAGTAATCCGCTCAGGGCTTGTAGTAAAGAGATTAGGAATACCTGCGGCACCACTCGGAATGAATGCAGCATTCCGTAATTACTAAATACTGCTCTGAGACGGTGTCGTTCTCTATTTTGGACTTTTGAGTGACCCTTTTGGTAGACACCTATTTCTTCGCGGTGCCGAGCAATAGCTAGAGGAACAACCATTACTCGTGCCCCTGCTATGTGAGCGCGCCAGCAGAGATCAACGTCTTCACCAATCATGCCCATTTCCTCGTCGAAGCCACCTAATGCAACAAATAAATCTGCTCTTACCAGAGTCGCAGTAGTTGACACGACGAACACTTCTGATACGGCGTCATATTGCTCTTGGTCCAGTTCGCCTTTTTCAACTCGGCTTATAGGGTAACCGAGTTTGTCCATTTCATAGCCAACATCTAGTAGTTCATTCGGTCGCTCCCAATTGACGACTTTGGGTCCAATAATCGCGGCATTAGAACGAAATGATTCCTCCACCATTAACCGGACAGCATCTGGTGCTAGTGAAACGTCATGATGGCAGAAAAGGTAATAAGCAGGATGTTCTTCATTCTCTAGAACAGAATTTAAGTTTCTTCCCACTCCATGATTTGGGTCGACTTCATGGATATCAGCCTGAGGAAGATATTCACTTACGGTCGTTCGGATTGGCACAATAGGGCCGGTTGTCAGAATCGTAACTTTAAGATTTGGATAGTTTTGAACAGCGAATGATCCTAATACTTCTTTAAACCAACTATCAGGGTTGTGTGCAACAACAACGATTTCAACCGGGGGCATTGAAATCTCGTCAAGGCTAGCTATTTCTTCTTCTACTTTTGATTCTTCCACTGTGGCGAAGATTAACCCCGAATTCGTCAATCAGCACGTACCCCCCTTGCTGTATTCAAATAACTCTGGTGTTTCTTACTACGGTTCTGAAACCTAACCTTTCAGTTCCAGCAGTACAATTGTTATACGTATTGATAAAAGGAATGAAATGCTGGCTTTAATAACTGGGGCTAAGGGGTTTGTTGGGAGTCATCTTGCTAATCACTTGATTGAAAGTGGTGACGAAGTGGTTAGCTCAGATCTCTCAGATGGCGGTCCGGACTTACTTGATCAACAAGCTTTTCGTGATCTCTTAGGGTCTATCCGACCCGATGCCGTCTATCACCTTGCTGGGCAAGCAGATGTAAAGGCATCTTGGGAGAACCCCGTAAAAACATTCAGGGTTAACGCGGAAGGTACTCTTAATGTTCTTGAAGCTTGTAAGGGCGCTGGAGTTAGCCGCGTCCTTTGCGTATCCAGTGCTGAGGTCTATGGAATTGTTACCGAGGCCGAGTTACCTATCGAAGAGTCGCAAAAAATAGCACCAGCAAACCCTTATGCGACTAGCAAAGCTGCTGCTGAATTAATCTGCGACCAATATAATTCTGCTTCAATGGAAGTTATAAGAGTGCGATCTTTCAACCATTTCGGCCCTGGACAATCAGAGAATTTCGTCGCTGCGGCATTAGCCAAAAGATTGCTCTTAGCGAACAAAGGTAACAAAGGTGAAATATTAGTTGGCAATCTTAAATCAAGACGAGATTTCACCGATGTTCGTGATGTTGTCCGTGCTTATCGCGCTTTAATTCTGGATGGTGAAGCAGGAGAGGTCTATAACGTCTGCTCAGGTTCTGCTCGAATGATCTCTGAACTTGCAGATGCCCTCTTGGCCCAGATTAACAAAATGATTACTTTGATTCCTGATCCAAATCTCCAACGTCCATCTGATATCCCTGTGCTAATGGGTGACAACTCCAAACTACAAAAACGAACTGGGTGGAATCCGCTTATAGAATTTGAACAGAGCATTGAAGACATAATTCATGCGGCTCAGGAATCATTGGAGATACCCAATTAGAAAGGATGCTATGCCTACAGCATTAATTACAGGTGTCACTGGTCAAGATGGCTCATATCTAGCAGAGAACCTTCTCAAAAAAGGGTACGAAGTGATTGGGATGGTACGTAGAAGCAGTACTGTCAACTACGAGCGAATAGCTCATATACAAGGAAGCATCAAATTTGTGAATGGTGACCTTCTTGACCAAATTTCACTTATTGACGCTATCAAAATGCATGAGCCAGATGAAATTTATAACCTCGCCGCACAGTCGTTTGTTCAAACATCATTTGGGCAACCGGTCTTGACTGGTGAAACAACAGCATTGAGTGTGACTCGTATGCTTGATGCGATAAGAATTGTCGATCCTTCCATTAAGTTCTATCAGGCGAGTTCTAGCGAAATGTTTGGAAAGGTTGCTGAAGTACCACAGTCAGAGGGCACCTCCTTCTACCCAAGAAGCCCGTACGGGGTTGCAAAGGTTTACGGTCATTGGATAACAGTCAATTACCGAGAAAGCTATAACTTACACGCGTCGAGCGGGATACTTTTCAATCATGAAAGCCCACGTCGAGGGCTAGAATTCGTCACGAGGAAGATCAGTTACGGTGCTGCATCAATTAAATTAGGAATGGAAGAGAAACTCTCCTTAGGAAATCTTGATTCAAAACGGGATTGGGGATTTGCTGGGGATTACGTTGAAGCGATGTGGCTTATGCTTCAACAGGAAACTCCCGATGACTTCGTAATATGCTCTGGCTTGACTCACAGCGTAAGAGAGTTCTGTGATTTAGCATTCAAACACGTAGGACTCTCTTACGAAGACCACGTTGTAGTTGATGAACGCTTCTTTCGCCCTGCTGAAGTTGACTTACTTGTAGGAGATTACAGCAAAGCTTCAAAGATCCTGAACTGGCAACCTTCAACTACTTTTGAAGATCTCGTAGAGATGATGGTGGATGCCGATATGGCACTTCTAGAAGGACGTCTTAAGGGATTGTCGTGAGCGAAAGCCCATCGAAGAAAATCGTCGTTCTCTGTGGGGGTGTTGGAGCTGCGAAGTTACTATCTGGGCTTGTAACAGTTATAGACCCATCTGAAATAACTGCGATTGTTAACACAGCGGATGACACGACATTACATGGGTTACATATCAGTCCTGATCTTGACACAATCACTTACACACTTGCGGGAGAAATCAATCCTAGAACTGGTTGGGGCCTGAAAGACGAAGGTTGGAAAGCTTTGGAAATGGTTAGGAAATATGGTGGGATTGATTGGTTCCAACTAGGAGATAGAGATATAGGAACGCATCTATTTAGAACACAACGACTCTCCGAAGGTGCTTCTCTGCAGGAAGTTACTAAGGAAATTTCACTTGCTTGGGATATTCCGGTATCTATCCTGCCCGTTAGTAATGATCCGATCAGAACCTTTGTCACTACCGAAGAAGGGGATGAAATCGGGTTTCAAGATTACTTTGTCAGATTATCTCACAATGTGGTCGTGAAAGATATCAGATTTAACGGCATTGAAAATGCTAAACCCTCCAAAGGTATTCTTGAGGAGATTCAATTGGCATCTTCCGTGATTATTGCTCCGTCCAATCCGATTGTAAGCATTGGGCCGATCCTCGCTGTCCCGGGCATAAGGCAAGCACTACGGGATTGCAGGGGTAAGGTAACTGCCATTTCAGGGATTGTTGGAGGTAAAGCGCTCAAGGGTCCAGCAGATCGCCTTCTCCATGAACTCGGGTATGAATCTTCAGTTGTGGGAGTAGCGCGTTTGTATAGCGATATTTCCAGCAAGTTAGTTATAGATGAAATAGACAAAAAAGATAGAAAGAAAGTTGAACAAGAAGGGGTTGAATGTGTAGTCACCAATACGATCATGGAAAGTCCAGTGCTGGCAGCTTCTTTGTGCCGAACCGTCTTAGGTTTAGGGAGTTAACGTGAGCAAATTAGAGATTATCCCGATTGAAGGTCTTCCAGAAATCTCTCCAGGAGACGATTTAATACAAATCATAGGTCAAGATGGAAGAGTGATCTCTGGAGACATCCTTGTCATCACACAAAAGATTATCTCAAAAGCTGAAAATCAAATTGTGCAAGTAGACCCTGAAGATCCCTTAAGTCACAAACCTCTAGTTGAGGAAGAGTCTGTAAGAATACTAAGGCGCAGAGGCGACCTAATTATCAGTGAAACTAAGCATGGGTTTGTTTGTGCGAACGCAGGAATAGATTTATCTAATGTGGAACGAGGTCAAGCTGCTCTCTTGCCAGAGGATAGTGATCGGTCTGCTAGGCGAATCCGTGACGGCCTGCGAGGAAAATTCAATTTGAACGTGGGGATCATTATTTCCGATACTTTTGGGCGACCTTGGAGAAGAGGCTTAACAGATGTTGCTATAGGCTCTTCGGGAGTTCTTCCAATTCTTGACCTAAGAGGTAGTCCAGATGCATTTGGACGAGAAATGCAAGTGACTGAAGTTGCTTTAGTTGATGAGTTATCAAGTGCCGCTGAACTAGTAATGGGGAAGTCCTCTGGTATTCCTATAGCCATAATAAGAGGCGCTGATGAATCCTGGTTTGGTTTAGGCTCAGTGAAAGATCAAATCATTCGTGATCCCAAAGATGACCTATTCCGTTAAAGCAGCAATTTACTTATCTAGTTCTATTCCTAGGTCTTGATTGATACGAGTGCTTGAGTCTCTTTTCTCAGTTCCACCAAAATCAAAAACCATTTCTATGTCATATTGGTCGCAAATGTCTTTTTCTGGAATGTCATCTTCACTATTGCGATCCCCCCCGTTCCCAAAAATCAAATTTGCTTTGGGATTAGCGTCAGCTATTAAAGCCAAGGTTTTTGCAACTGAACGATCTTGATCTACTGCTATCATCGCTTCATCAACTATTTCGAGGGCCAAGATAATTCTGAGGCGGTCTTGCTCATCTAGAATTAGTTTTCCTTTTTTTAGGATTTGTTGTTCGTTGTTGTTAACGATAACGATAAGTTGATCTGCGACTGATGCAGCCTGTTCAAGGTAGTCAAGATGACCGCAATGTAGCGGACTAAAATAACCACTGACTATTACTAGAACAGGCATTTGTGATGAAATCTGATCTTTCAAGAGAGGCCATTTGAATCTGCCTCTATTCAAGTTCAACCCCAAAGTCTTGAGGTCCTGGAACGTTAGTAGTGTTAGGAGGTTCGATTCCAGGTCCGCTTCGCCCTCCAAGAACTCCCTCTAAATTATCAATCGAATTAGGTAGAGGAATCTCTGCCCCCAGAGGAGCTCTAGCAATTGTAAAGGCTTCTCGATCGTTCAGGAATCTAACGTCTTCAAGGTTTTCAAGAATGATTTCTGTAGGATCTCCTCCCACAAATGCATCTGACCATCGTACGACCTGCATAACTGCTTTTTCTCCATTGCACTCAACATCCGCAGCAATTGAAGAACCACCAGGAAGCTCAAGAGCTTCTGAAGATAGTGAAGCCCCCATAGCATTTAAAAAAACACTTATTCTTGCTTGTTTCCCAGTAACAGAAGAAGTAAAGGGATGTATGTGAATTAATCCATCCTGATGAGAATGAATGCCTTCTGGGTCAAATTCGCTCTGAAATGGTGAAAGGAATGATTCCGAGACACAGTCCCATACACCGTATGCCGCATGCCAATGGTCTTGTAAGGTTGGCGAAGCTTCAGCATCTCTTGTTGCTCGTGCAAAAACCACAAGAGCCAAGCCTAAAATAATTACCAGTGCAACTGCAGAAGGGTAACCGATAGCGCGCCTTTCACTTGGTCCACTCGTAGCACCTACTCGTTCAGCCCGAGCGATCTTCTTTGCTGATGAAGCCTTTCCCATGACCTCATACGGTAGTGGAATTGAAGGTAAATTCGGCGGAAGTTGACAGGATCTTTACGAAAATTTACAAAAAATCTCTAATGGGACCAAAATCCAATGGTTTCATTTAGCAACCTTTAATCTTTCCCGCTCTTTCAAGAATTTCCGCACGTCTTTCTTCATTCGTCATTGATGCGGTTGCGTCGTTGCCCTCATCTAATTCAGAAACCTGATTCTCGGTATTGTTAGATGAACCGTTTGGTTCGTTGGCAGCTTCTGAAGCTCGTTGATTCTCGTTTAGTTCATTTGCCGAGGAACTATTTAGTTCTTCAGACGTATCTGTATTTGGCATTTCACTATCAACGTTTTCTGGTTCAGCTACGACCTCTTTACGAAATACTTCAAGAATGGGTTCAGCTTTTGATTCAACTAGAGTTTGGACAGAAAGCTCTTCTCCTGAAATCAGAGCGAAGTCATAAACAGTCGGTAGGAGATATTTTTGTAGCTGATTTGGCCGAAAATCTTTAAATTGTTGAGCTAAATTGATTGCGTTGTCAGGGGTTAATCGATCATCTAAAGTCACAAATCCACCTCCTAGAACTTCATCAATTATTTGACTTATTTTTAGAGGGTTCCTAAAGCCTGAATTGAAAGCCTGCTGTAGAGCTAAAATTAAGAAATCTTGCTGGCGCTCTTGTCTCCCAAAGTCCCCTGTCCCGTCAACAGTTACCCACGCATTGGGGGCTTGACCATACCAGCCGTCAAAGTTTTCAACATATGCTTGAAGTTTTCTGGTTCTGACCAACCCAAGAGCCTGCTCCGGCGTTAAGGAGACGCATCCTGATATGGGAATATCTAGCTGAGCTTTTCTGTCACGCAGTGGATATTCAAGATAGACGTCTAGCCCACCCAAGGTCTCAAAGAGTCTCATAAAGCCGTTAAAATCTACTTCCACGGCGTGGTGTATTGGGATTTGAAGAAAATCTTGGATTGACTGCACCAGTGTGGGCTTACTCGTAAAGTAAACCACGCTATTAATCTTCATCCACGTATCCTGATACCCAGAAACCGGAATGTGTAGATCTCGTGGAATTGATAGAGCTGAAGCTTTTACATTCCCATTTTCTCCTTCGCTGGAGTCAAGTCGAAGCACAATAAGGGTGTCCGTAAGTAATTGCAGGGAAGATCTTCCTGAGGTCCACCGAAGGGGGTGATCTTCAGGAAGGTTTGCTATCGAATCCGAACCTATTAATAGAAAGTTAAGAGGTTCTTTTCCTTCTGTTGATTGAGAGCTAAGAATATCTCCGAATGCCGTTCTCGGGATCTTGCCCACAGTTTCTGAGGTATAGGCTAAAAGCACTGCCGCAGTGGTAGAAACCGACAGAACTGCTACACAAAGCAAGAGGAAGAATCTTTGAAGCCATGTTCGTTTAGGGCGTGGGCGTAGGGTGGTAGCCATCTAAACAAGGTAGCTTGTTTCAGGCATAATGTGAGTTAGCCTAGACAGCCAATAGGTTACAAATGCAAATGGACCACGTCACCTACAAAAATTTCTTTCAATTCTCCATTGTCTAAATCAACTATTAAGGAACCAGTGGGGGTAACCGTCACAGCTTCCCCAGTGATTTCTTCTTTCTCAGTTTGTATTCTCACCTTTCGGCCTAGCGTGTCAAGGACTGTCGTATATTTATCCAAGAGTAGGGATTCATTATCTTCTAGTGTCGCTACATTTTCTAAAATTTTAGTAGCTAGCAATACCCTGTCTGGAGGGTCACCAATTTCTGAAAGGGCAACTACGTCTCGATCTGGTA
>Ga0066836_10001211_pt1 | contig 13400 bp, 11 predicted proteins | sample ETNtaG_18_FD_71568 | JGI IMG/M metagenome (GOLD analysis project Ga0066836, IMG submission 71568) | Marine microbial and viral communities from oxygen minimum zone, Eastern Pacific Ocean - ETNP201302SV91 | ecosystem: Environmental > Aquatic > Marine > Oceanic | place: Pacific Ocean: Eastern...
GTACTAGAGAAAATCGAAGAAGAAAATTTGAAAAACCCGTATGTCACTCTTGTGGACCACGGCACACCCATAAAAGAAGTTAACCAAGTTAGAAACCATATCAGCCAACAACTAAGTGAAATTCTCAACGGGCGAGTAGCCAAAGTAAAAGCTTCATCAATGGAAAGGAGAGAAGGCAAAGAGTACGAATTTAATGAACCACTTTTAGAAAATCTGCTCGGTCAAAATGATTTCATCCGAGATGTTGTTTTAGCAATGCTATTTGTTTCGCCAGGCAGACATGCAGGAACCGGTGGCGATATTGACCAAATTTGCCAATCTGCTGAAAACGAGTGCAGCACATTGCGCACCTTTAAAAGCAAACTTTTTGCTATGCATCCAAAAGTTTTGGACTTACTCGCATCGCGATATAAAGAGGGTTTAGAATCATACTCAATAGTTTAATAATTAATGAGTTAAACATTTCAATGCCTAAAAACCCTTATCCAATCCATCCTGTTGAATTAGATTTTAGCTAACACAAGTCAAACCGCTTGTCCGCTTGTCCAAGCTGCTTTACTTTGTCCCCCGCGTGGCTGTTAAAAAACAAAAATCTCCTGCTCCAATAGACCTTCCTTTCGAGGATGGACTAAAGAAACTCGAAGCAATAGTCGAGGAAATGGAAAGAGATGAATTGCCGTTAGAAGACCTACTTAAGCACTACGAAGAAGGAATTCAATTGGCAAAAGGATGCCAAGAAAAGCTCCAATCTGCCGAATTAAAGATCAAAAAACTTCAGCCTAATATGAATGGTGAAGATGAACTCGCCGACGAAAAATCGGTTGAATTATAACATGGCACAAACTGGAACACCCAATCGCTACCTCGACATGGTGGATCACCCTGCTCACGTCAAAAAATTGACCGTAAAACAGCTTGAACATTTATCCAAAGAACTGCGGCAGGAACTAATTGAAGGACTAGCAAAAAACGGAGGCCATCTTGGCCCCAATCTTGGCGTAGTAGAGTTGACGGTAGCAATGCATAAAGTGTTTGAAACACCAAAGGATAAATTTGTATGGGATGTCAGTCATCAATCGTACGTACACAAACTACTCACTGGCCGAAAAAAACAATTTAGAACAATTAGAACAACTGAAGGTTTAAATGGCTTTTCACTACGGACCGAAAGTGAACATGACTGCTATGGGGCAGGCCATGCAGGCACTGCATTATCAGCCGCACTTGGGATGGCAGCTGCACGCGATCAAAAAGGAAGTAAAGAGAATGTAGTATGCGTATTTGGAGATGCCGCACTAACTAACGGTTGCTCATTCGAAGCACTAAATAACATTGCCCAAACCACGAAGAAATTCATCGGTATCCTAAATGATAATGAATGGTCGATCGCTAAAAATGTTGGAGCAATCTCCAACTATCTCAATAAGTTAATTACCAATCCCAGCTACAATAAGATTACGAATGATCTACAAAAATTTTTAGAAAAAATCCCAACTGGCAAACTAGCTGTGCGGTTAGGATTAAGAGGCCAAGAAGCCTTAAAAGGAACCGTAACACAGGCTATACTCGAGCATAATGAAGAAACAATGGATGCCGATGGACGTGGCGGTTTCGGCAGCAGTCTAATTTTTGAAGAATTTGGCATTCGATATCTCGGGCCGATCGACGGACATGATTTACCACTCATTATAGAAACACTTGAATTCGCCAAGAGCTGTGAGCAGCCTGTAGTTATTCACGTAATTACCAAGAAAGGCAAAGGCTTCAATGCCGCTGTGCAACATCCTGAAAAGTTCCATGGCACTGGGCCTTACAATCCCAAATCAGGGGAAAGTCTCCCTGAAAAAGCAGATAAGCCACCAAAGTATCAGGATGTTTTTGGCAATACGATGGTCAAAATTTGCCAAAAAGACAAATCGGTTATTGGCATTACAGCAGCCATGCCAAGTGGCACCGGATTAAAGACTCTCGAGGAGAAGATACCTAAACAATACTACGACGTCGGTATTGCCGAGGAACATGCAGTACTCTTCGCAGCAGGTATGGCCACCATGGGATACCGACCTGTTTGCGCAATTTACTCCACTTTTCTGCAGCGATCCTATGACATGATTATTCACGATGTAGCACTTCAAAATCTGCCTGTCATTTTCTGTATGGATCGTTCCGGACTTTCTGCTAACGATGGCCCTACGCACCATGGTCTATTCGACATTGCCTACTTGAACTGCGTGCCAAATATCATTGCTATGGCACCAAAAGACGAAGATGAGTTAGCAGACATGATGTTCACCGCAACCCATCAAAATCAGCCGGTATTTATTCGATACCCCAGAGGGAACGGAGAAGGTGTTACTGTTAAAGAACAACCATCGCTCATCGAAATCAGTAAAGCAGAAGTTATTCAGAACTTTTCAAACAACGGAAAAATCAAAGTGGCATTTTTCGTACTTGGTCCATTACAGGATATAGCAAAACAAGCGATTGAAAATCTCGGACCAGAAAACATCGATGCAACAATTATTAACCCACGATTTACTAAACCAATTGATACTGGAACCACTGATTTTTTTGCTAAAGCCGCAGATATTATCGTAACAATTGAGGACCACGTATTAAAGGGAGGATATGGCAGTATTGTTCGAGATCACTTGGCTGACCAACATATAAATACACCTGTCATTCGTATTGGTTGGCCGGACAAATTTATTGAACACGCATCATCGGTTGAATATTTGCGTAAAAAACACGGACTCACAGGAGAAGCAGCTGCAGAAAAAATCAAACAAGTTATTGAGCACGACAATAAGGAATTACTATCAATTGATAATGCAAATAGCAATTAATCCGTTTTGTGACTAGGCACTGTCACAAATGTGGGAAAGAGTGGGGACTTGATGGACAACCAGGGCGTAGTGAAAGCTGTCATAATTGCAACGAAGATCTTCGTATTTGCTTAAATTGCCTCTTCTATGATTCCAGTGTCGCGCACCAGTGCAAAGAGCGACGCGCCGAACCAATAATGGAAAAAAGCAGATCTAATTTTTGCGAATACTTCGATTTCCTATTGCGTGATTGGAGCGGAAAAGAAAGTGCTACCTCTTCTGTCAAAAACGCAAAGGAAGCGTTTCAAAAACTGTTCGGTAACTGAGCAAATAATTCCATCGATTAACTTCTTTGCTTACTGTCAAGCAGTAATCACTTTTAGCTACAAAAAATATATATATATAATTCTAAAAAACCTGTTGTCATTAAAAAAAACGAACTCTATGATCTCCTTCCTGCTACCAACTAAATAAGCAACCCAATGAAGAAAATCGACGCAATCATCAAGCCATTCAAATTGGAAGATGTTAAGGAGGCCCTGGCCACCGTAGGCGTGGAAGGATTAACTGTAACTGAGGTAAAAGGTTTTGGTCGCCAGAAAGGTCATACTGAAATCTACCGAGGAAGCGAATATACCGTTGATTTTCTACCTAAAATTAAACTAGAGGTTGTACTAGAAGAAGACCAAGTCGATGCCGCTGTTGAAGCGATAGTTAATAATGCTAAAACAGATAAAATAGGAGACGGTAAGGTTTTTATTAGTTCAATCGATAGTGTAATGCGCATAAGAACTGGCGAAACTGGTCCTGACGCTATTTAAAAAGTGGTTTTTAGAACCCTTAAGTTCTAACGTCTTGTTTTCCTTTTGAAGAAAAGGAATCTCAAAGATTGATGAATTTTTGATGTCAATTACGGGTTTTTAGCTAATTTCTAGGTCAGCAAGAAAATTTTATATTAAGCCTGTGAATAAAGTGTGGATAAAAGTTAATAGCTTCTTCTGGAAATTATCCGGCAGCGTTAATACTTTTTCCGAACATTTTTTTGGCATTTTGCCACTCGGAACAAATTGTTCTAAATAATCAGCATTACAGAAAAAACACGCAACCAACTAACAAACAAAGATTTATGAATTTAAAAAGGCTTCGATTTGATAAACAACTATACCAATTCCTCGATGATTTTTTTTACCAAATTCAGCTAATAAGTTCACCAGAAACAACAACAGCTCTTAACTCTATAACAGTCAGTGAATAAAACTTCAACAAACTCACTGTTATCTTCCAGAATGAGCGTCTCAACCGAAGAAATTTGGACGAAAGCAAAAGAAACTTTGCGTGGTATGGTGAATCCAGACTTGTTCAATCTTTGGTTTGACCCAATACAATTAGTTTCTATTGAAAAATCTAAGGCTACCTTATTGGCCCCCAACGAATTTTGTGCGGTTTGGCTAAAGGATAATTACAAAGAAATATTGCAAGATGTTCTATCGCATATAACTAGCACCAAGCTAACTGTTATATTTGAAATTAGGTCGGATACTGATGCTAAAGATTTATCTAGTGATTCAGTCAATGTAGAAGCTGAATTCAATAAAAATCCCAAATCAACAGATTCAAAACTCTCTGGCACTACTAAAAGAGCTAAAAGCACTGATTCAGCGGAAAAACTTTTTAATCCCAAAAATACATTTTCCACATTTGTAGTCGGAGAGAATAATAATTTTGCACATGCCGCTGCCTTAGCTGTAGCTCAATCCCCTGGCCGTTCTTATAATCCGCTTTTTCTATATGGTGGAGTTGGGTTAGGTAAAACACATCTCCTGCATGCGATTGGACATTATGCATTAAAAGAAAATCCGCGACTTAAAGTATCCTATCTATCGTCTGAAAAATTTACTAACAAATATATCGACGCAATTCAAAACAACGAACTAACCAAGTTCAGACGTACCTATCGTAAAACAGATATTTTACTAATTGATGATATCCAGTTTCTTGCAGGTAAGGAGCGAATCCAAGAGGAGTTCTTCCATACGTTCAATGCGCTTCATGAAGCACATAAGCAAATCGTGATGACTTGCGATCGTCCAGCTAACGAAATCAAGAATCTCGAGCATCGTTTGGTCTCGCGTTTCGAATGGGGCCTCGTTACTGACATGCAGCCGCCTGATTTCGAAACTCGCCTAGCAATTCTTCGAAAAAAAGCAGCAACTATTGATATTCAGGTACCAGAAGAAATCGTAGCATTTTTGGCAAAGCGCATTCGTACTAACATTAGGAGACTTGAAGGAGCGTTAATCAGAGTTTCATCTTATCAATCCTTGACAGGCAAACCCATGACAACCACTACAGTGGAAGGTTTACTCAAGGATGTTCTTCACGAAGAAGGCCGCACGATCATATCTATTGAGCAAATTCAAAAGCGAGTTGCCGAGCATTATGATATTCGATTGGCCGATATGACCAGCCGACGGCGACCGGAGAATATTGCGTTCCCGCGCCAAGTAGCAATGTTCCTGTCACGAGAACTCACTGGCAAATCACTCAACTCTATTGGCGAAGCTTTTGGTGGACGTGATCATGGCACAGTTCTTCATGCCTGCCGCTTGGTTCGCGACCGAATGGAAGTTGATATAGAAGTGCGACAGGCGGTTCGATATTTAGAAGGGCAAATTTCCCGCTAATTTATTATTAGATGGGCGGAAGTTTTATCGTCTCACCAATCTATTCCAAAAAATTCGCTAGGTTTGGAGAAAATTTCAGAAGAAACTCCGAGCGCTTCCTTTAATGCAACATCGCGATCCCATGGATTCTCAATTGCAGCAATAAGCTGCATTTGTTCTCTGGTCAAGTTGAGCGGAAAATACCAAGGTGAAACAGCCGCCGTATTAATCAGCGGAAAATCGGAACCATAAAGTAATTTTCCTTTAAATCGTTTTTCTTTAAGTGCCTGACGCAAATAACCAGGTTTGTTGATTTGTGTCATACTAGAAATATCAGAATAAAGATTGGTATAAGATTCAAGCATTCCAATAAGACGATCAATATCTTCCTGCCCTTCATTTTGTCCAGTAGAAGCCGCGTGCGCAACAATCACTTTAACACCCAAATCAAGTGGTAATTTGAGCCGAACAGGATCTGCAAGCTCATCGCGAGCATGAGTAAAAGACCGCTCTTGACCAGCATGAGTCAACAAAGGTAAATCCAACTCAACCAATTTCTTGTAAAACGGCTCATATGATTTATTTGCTGGATCGATATATTGAATCGAAGGCAACCACTTCACAAGCAAGGCACCGTTTTCTTTAGCCCATTGCAGGCGCTCCAATGCATCAGGACGATTCGGGTTAACACTTGCACCAAAATACAAATTTGAATATCGGGATGTCTCCTTGGCTACAAACTCATTAGGAACATAAAACTCAGTTCTTTCCGGATCCAGATTGCCCTGATCATCAATCACACCATCCATAGCAAGAATAATAGCTGCCCCAACTCTTTGACTTTCTTTCAAACGACTAGCTAATCTTTCCATCAAAATTCTATCTCCCTTTGCCTCTACTTCCGGCAGAGTTACTCCAAAAGCTTTCAGATATACTTTAAAACGAAAATTATTCTTTAATTCTTTAGATACAAAACAGCCACTTCCACCTGCTCCAATACCAGCTGTATGGCAATGCATATCGAAAATAGGCTTTTCGTAAGACTTTTCTATCGTCATATATGACCCAGAAAAAAACAACTCACGCAGAATTAAAAGTATCACAATTGCGATAGCAGTTAACTTGGACATAAACTTTATCCATCGCCAAAATATCACCTTAATCTTTTGGCTCTTTTCTAGTTGAGATATATCAGTCACAATCAATTCTTGAGTTTTAACTATGCAAAATACACGATATGGCCATGTCGGAAATTGTAGAATTCCTCCATCATGGCGCGGAACAAATCACACCGAAAATTCTGCGGGGAATCCACAAAAAACTACCAGCCCTAAAACTACAATTTGCTGAAATTAATGCACCTAAGTTCCCCCACTTGGTTGAACAACTCGAGTTTCTTGCGGATGTTGTAGAGGATTTTGTTGAGGGCGTAGAGGATAATCTACCTTATGTTGCTATCGCAGAAGCTGCTTATGCCTTGGTTTATACCCACAAAGAATCGGGACTGATTCCAAATCATGTAAATCACGTGGGCCGAGCAGATGATTCTGCTTTGGTTCGAGCTGTGTTAATTGAAAACGAACGAGTGCTTTCGGAATACGCTGAACGACATGACTTCGAATGGTCAACGATTACAATCAAGCCGTAGCCGTTTAAAAATATACCCTTTAAGGTCTAGAAATTTAACTAAGCAGTAAAAAATCAAAAGCGGGTTTTTCTAGCAATCTTCCAAATACGTGAGTTACTACGAACATATAATGCTCCATTAGCAACTGCAGGAGAACACTGAATCATTTCACCCAAATCCATCTTACCTGATATATCACCTTCTGGTGCGGTCAAGTCGACAACCTGTGCTACACCTTCTTCACTGAAGACATAAAGATGATTGCCTGCGACAACCGGAGAACCACCAAAAGGTCCATCCAAACGTAATTGCCAGAGGCGTTTACCGCTGTCTATATCTGCACAGGCAAGTACACCTGCATTATTTAGACTATATATGTGATTACGATATGCCAACGGACTGGCTGTACCAGGACGCAAGCGCCCGGAACGCCACTTCTGCGCAAACGATTTCCCATCTTTGGATAGCTCGAGCGCCGTCAAACCTTGAGATGGTACATATAAAATATTTCCTTTGAGTGCACTGGACGGGATTGTCGAGGCACCATCGGAATAATGCCAAACAACATTTCCACTGTCAGAGTCGATGGCATGGATACCTTTCCCAGATTGCAAAAGTACCTGTTCTTTCCCCGACTTACTTTTATGCACTGTGGCGGTAGTCCAATTAGCAGATTTTGGTCTATTGATTTTCCATAGATTACTACCGCTTATTCTATCCAATCCAGCAACAAAAGATTCACTATCGTTCTCTACCTGTGCCACAAGAACCCCATTGGCCAACACCAATGAAGAAGCCATGCCTAGACTATTGCGTGCGTTCGGATAATCCACAGTTAAACCACGCAGCCATTTCAATTTACCGTCGAGATCCAAACAAAAAAGGTCATTGGATGAAAAAATGGCAAAGAGTGATACTCCATCGGTCACAGGAGTAGGCGCTGCAATACTAGTCTTTGAATGGCACATTGTGCTACCCATCGCCCAAAATTGACGGTGCCAGATCACTGAACCATCGATAGAGCTCAAGCAAAGAATCTGCAATCTATCCTGTCGTGTTCCGCCGCTAGCCGTGACAAAAACTCGATTACCCACCACCAAAGGGCTTGAAAGCCCCTTACCTGGCAAATCGACTTTCCAAGCAATATGCTTTTCTATATCAAGCTTTACCGGTAACCCAACCTCATCCGAAACACCATTACCAAACGGCCCACGAAAGCCGGTCCAATCTCCTGCTGAAACTCTTCCAGCAAAAACAACTAACCCAATAATCAATAAATGCTTTTTCATTATTTTAAAATTATTTAACGGCAACTTTGGCGCCAGTTTTACTAATAGAATGAATCGCTGTTCCGGTTGCATCACAAACACGTAATTGGAATTGCCATTGCACTGTCCACTCCTCTTTTTGCTCGTTTTGGCAGGCCTTTAATAAAATAATATTAGGACCTTTATTAAGCTGCACTGGCAGCTTGTATTGATCAATACGCATACCGCGATGATATTCATCTCTCCCAAAAACCAGCTTACCATTTAACCAAATCTTCCATGCGTTTTTGCATCCCAACCGCAATTCTGCAGGCCGATCCGATGCCGATATAAACGTCGTTCGCGCATAACCAGTTACTTCTTTCAATGCCCCGTATGGTTCATTGAAATCAACCATGCCGTACTCGTCGTCTGTCGCATATTGTTTCCAAGTAACATTTTCATCGATCCCTTTGTATTCAGTATCTAAAGCAAAGTTCTTTTCAGGTCCAAACACCTCATCAAATCCAGCTCGATCCTTATTATGAAACGGCCCAACAAGATTCCAATTAGTTAAAAACCCGAAATGTTGTGTTAGATTTACATTGCGTCCAAGCTCCCTCAATTCTGATGAAATAGTTTGAATCTGATCTAAATCTCGCGCCGCATCTAACGCCTGCCTATAGATAAGAACAGCAGCTGGCTTTTTGTTCTCCTTCACCAGATCACTAGCCTGAATAAGTAATCTTGAAATTGCCTCACGACGAAGATCCACACTGGGATCACCCAATAAACCAGGAATTAATCGATTGGCAACTCCAACGTCAGTCCGCCTGATTAAATCAAATGCCATCGCCCTAGGTTTAGTATCGTGACTTTTATTTAACAAAAACTCACCCAACTCAATCAATGGCAAAGATCCACCTTCTTCTAGAATCTTATTAAAAATCACCTCAACAGCTCCACGAAGATAATTGGAGGCAAAAGGATTAGCTCCATCCATCGCAGAAAGCAGAGCAGGAATTGCCTCCTTACCACTATTAGACAAGTATTCCATCGCTTGGCTAGCGGCGAGATTCCCCTGCCCTTCACTACCGACATTGCGAAGAGCTGCAACTGATTTGGAAAACTCATCGTCAGCAGATATGCCAAACTCGAAATTTCCCAATCCAGTCACTAAAAGCGCTAATAAAATCCGGGTGTGTTTCACACAACGAAAATACCTTTTTCATCAAATTGACAAAAGCTTTTTGCAGTAATCCCCAAATATATAGTCTTACAAACTTAAAAAAAGAGCAGCCAACCGGCCGCTCCTAATAGAATGATTTAAATGTTCGTTAGAAAAGTAATTACTTTTTCTTAATCCCAGTTGCCGATTTTGGAGCAGGCTTTTTGCCTCGTTGCCCGTCTAGATTTGCATAGAGATCCTCCTTGGTCACCTTGGAAGGAACACCATCCTTTGGCACCTTGGCCTTCGCTACCCATAGAATTGCATTTAGTACAGTCTTCCTAAAATCATCATTACCCCAATTCAAATGATTGTGTCCACCAGTAAAACCAAACCCTCGACCTCCGTCCTCACGACGATAAGCCCAAGCGACATGCTGGGCTTCACCAGCAGCAACCGCCTTTCGCACATTTGGATTACCGCTGTGTGCGCCATCACCGCGTTTCATCGTTTCCTCTGGTGGAACATCGCTTAAAATTGGTATCAGCTTGCCCTTATTGTCATTACGAAAGCGCATATGAAAGTACCATTCGTCATTAGCCTTGAAGGGCTTTACTCCCCGAGTGATTGGATGCTTAGGCAGTTTAGTAAAATTACCTACCCAATGCGGATTAACTGACCAGTGAGTTTCAAAACAACCTCCCTGCCAATCAAGAAACTCCTTGTTCCCCTTATTAGTAGTAGGTTCAACAGCATAGTGAATAGTTAGAAAGCCAGCACCTTTTTTCATTACTTTATCTAGCTTCTCTAAATTATTTCCCTGGATCGCTGGATGTCTACCTCCCCCATCAGCATAAATGACTACTGCATCCGCATCCTCAAATACCGATTCGTCACTTGGCCAGCCATTGAGCTGAACAATTGCAGCGACCTGTTTTGAAGCCCCTTCGTTTAAACACTTAGCCAAAAGTTGGATCCCGGCATTGTGTTCGTGCGACAATAGGCCGTGGCTCTGTTTACCAGCAATCATAACCACCTTCTTAGGTGCGGCATACGCTCCACAAGTCATTCCAATCGCACAGGCGATCGCAAGTAGCTTTCTCATGTGATTAAAATCCAATCTAAAACCTTATTTCTCAGCTTTACTCTTCTTGCCGCCACCGGATTTACGAACGCGCTTAGGTAATTCCTTGATACGCATATTCTTGAATTGCACATTCATTGGAGGCCCTGCATGAAGCTGTAATGCAAGCAAACCGTCGGGACGACGTGTCTTTTTATCTCGATCAATTACCTGAGTGGTTTTCACCCCATTGATGTACTGCGTCAAATTGTAACCACGTGCAACGATACGGTAACTGTTCCATTGTTCCTTTTTAATTGCCTTTGCAACATCAGCATCCTTGGAGAACTCCTCTTCATTCTTCTTCAATTTACCATCATCGCTTAAGGTCAATGTAGTTTTTTTACCTCGCAAAGAAAGAATACCTCGAAACGCTTCACCGTAGCAGATTCCGGAAAAAGTTGGGCCAGAATCAATGTCTGCCTGATATCCCCCCACACGCCACTTATCGGCACCATTCTTAAGCTTGAAACTTCGATACTGGATACCACTGTTACCACCGACAATCTTGTAATCTAAACGTAAATCGAAGTCTCCAGTTTTACCACCATTCCAAATGATGAAGGTATTACCTTTGGTTGGGTTTTCTTTACTGGTTTTTCCGGTGATAGACCCATCTTCAACTGACCAAAATTTTGGATCACCATCCCAACCATCCAAAGTTTTACCATCGAAGATCGATTTAAACCCCTTCTCGGCAGCGACTGCCTGACCGACAAATATAAATGCCGTAAGGCCCAATAGTATAACAATTTTTTTCATGATTTAAATTCAGATTACTTGAAGGCTTTCTTCAAAAACTTGAGGCCCTTCGTGGCGATCTCTTCACGGGTTGGTTCCATCTTGCGCCAGATAGCCGCTGCGCGAGCGATCACCTTTACATCTGTCGTGAACGATTCAATAACAACGTCACCCTTATATTTGATGGACTTCAGCGCCGCCACTATCGGCTTCCAGTCGATATGATCATTTCCAGGAGTGCCTCGGTCACTACCGCAAGCATGGAAATGCCCAAGGTGTTTTCCAGCAGCTCGAATTGCCTTGGCCTGATTCTTTTCCTCGATGTTCATGTGAAACGTATCGAGGTGGAGTTTTAGCGCAGGACTACCAACAGCCTTAATAAGGCGAAGACCCTTTTCGCATGTGTTTAAAAAGTCAGTCTCAAAACGGTTCAAAGGTTCAACGCAAATTACTTTACCCCGATCCTCAGCATACTTGGCGAGCACCTTGAGATTCTTAACTACAAGGGCGAATTCTTTCTTCTGATCTTTGGGCTCAACAGCATCGGCCTTGCCAACTACAGAATAAACTGGACCGATCAGCGATGGGCAATCGAGGTTCACCATGTGGTCTATAAGCGCCTTACAATACTTCATGGCCTCACGCTGATCCTTGGCTGATCCTCGGAAATCACGGCCAGGCCCCATACAGGCGCATACCGAACCACAAGCCAATCCAGCACGATCAAGCCCAGCCTTCACCTTAAGTGAGTCAATATGCTCTGGCGCCTCAATAGGAAGTTCAACTGTGTCAAATCCCCATTTTTTGAATTTAGAAAAAAGACGAGTACTCTGTGTCGTGAATGGCGACACAAACAAAAATGAATTAATGCCAAATCTCATGATATAATTGCGTAAGAAAAGAAACTACGGAAACCAAACCTCTGGTTCAATGCCGAAATCTAGAACAAACCAAAATCAGCGCCAGTCGAGATGATCTGGAAGCCGGTTAAAGTTAATCGGACCATCTGCCGTAACAGCAACCATATCCTCAACTCGAACCCCTCCAAACTTAGCCGAATACAGCCCCGGCTCCACTGTAAACACCTCATTGTTCAGAATTTCACCTCCTCCATCAGACAATAAAATAGGCTCGTGCACATCCAATCCAATCCCGTGCCCGGTCCCATGACGCATAGATATAAACTCAGCTCCTGCACCCTTCGGAGGTAATCCCATTAAATAGCCACTTCCAGTAATAGATGCCACTGTAGCCTGATGAACTGCATTACCAGTGGTGCCAACTCGCAGTGAAAAGATTGCATCCTCCTTGGCCTTCACCACTGCCTCGTGCATTTTCAATATTTGTGAAGATGGCTCTCCATTGACAGCTGTACGAGTGCAGTCACCCCAATAGCCAGTCGCATTCATGCGCGGGAAAATATCAACAATAACAGGCAACCCAGTCCGCAATGGGCCTGAACCGTGGTGATGACAATCCGCAACATGCGGTACTGTTACTACAATCGAGTCGTTATGATTGGAGCAATTTTTAGCAATCAAAAAACTTGTTATGCGTTGTCGCATCAACTCGGAAGTTAATACGGTGTCACCGTCATGCAGAACACCTTCCACGTCGGGAGTGGCCTTGCAAATGGTTCGGCAAGCAAACTCCATTGCTTCCTCAGTAACAGACTGTGCTTCACGCAGATATTCCAACTCCTCATCCGACTTCGTGCGTCTATCGAGGACTGCAAGATTTGGATCGTACTCAATCTCTATTCCAACATCTCGCAGATGAGAAACAAAAATCATTGGCAACGAACTATCTGTCCTAACTCGGTTGATTCCGCTTTGACGAAGGCACTCGGCACCAGCTTGAGCCAAAGCTGTATCTCGATCGCCAGATAAACCGCCCTGTGGAACATAATTAGCTGCGCAGCCAATTTCATCCGCATGCGCCAACTTCCGTGCCCGATCCATCTCAATGTCACGAACCAATAAAACTGATCGACTGCCACCGCCTGA
>Ga0066836_10001212_pt1 | contig 13395 bp, 12 predicted proteins | sample ETNtaG_18_FD_71568 | JGI IMG/M metagenome (GOLD analysis project Ga0066836, IMG submission 71568) | Marine microbial and viral communities from oxygen minimum zone, Eastern Pacific Ocean - ETNP201302SV91 | ecosystem: Environmental > Aquatic > Marine > Oceanic | place: Pacific Ocean: Eastern...
AATTGGCAAAGCTGTTAAAGATCCTGTTTTGCCTTTTACCTTTCCTTCGGTGAAGCTTTCAACATATGCTTCGCTTACCCTGGCTGCTCTTTCTAATAGCCTTGAGTGAAGATAAAAAACATCTCCAGGATAGGCCTCCCTTCCGGGTGGCCTTCTTAATAATAAAGACATTTGCCTGTAAGCTACTGCTTGCTTTGATAGATCGTCATAAATAATAAGGGCGTCTTCGCCTCTGTCCCTAAAATATTCACCCATTGAACAAGCCGAAAAAGGAGCTATGTATTGCATGGGCGCTGGGTCGGCCGCTGCGGCAGCCACCACAATAGTGTTATCCATGGCACCGTACTCTTCTAAGGTCCTCACTACCTGTGCAATGGAGGACTGTTTTTGCCCTATTGCAACATAAATACATTTAACACCTGTGTCCTTTTGGTTAATTATTGCATCGACTGCTATGGCTGTTTTCCCAGTTTGCCTGTCACCAATTATCAACTCCCTCTGGCCCCTGCCTATAGGAACCATACTGTCCACTGCCTTAATTCCCAACTGCACAGGCTGGTCAACTGACTTTCTAGAGATAACTCCCGGCGCCACCTTTTCAACCGGGGCCGTTTCAGTGGTTTTAACTTCTCCCTTGCCGTCAATGGGGTTTCCTAAAGAGTCCACAACCCTTCCAAGAAGGGCCTCTCCAACTGGCACCTCTAATATTCTGCCAGTACACTTTGCCGAGCTTCCTTCAGCTAAAAGCTTGTAATCTCCTAAAATTACAGCCCCTACTGAGTCCCTTTCCAGGTTAAGGGCCATTCCCATTACGCCGTGCTCGAACTCTATCAGCTCTCCATTCATAACTTCGCCCAAACCATGAATTCTTGCTATACCGTCCGCAAGGAACACCACCGTGCCTTCATTGCTTGGTTTAGCAGACGTGTCCAGCGCATCAATCTTTTGCTTTATTACTTGACTTATTTCTGAGGGATTTAGTTCTTCCATTTTTCTATTTAATTTGATTAATTAATTTATTTAGCCTTCCTTTAATTGAGAGATCAATAACCTCGTCTCCACATCTAACTGAAAGGCCACCAATAAGGTTAGAGTCCAACTTGGACCTTACCACTATGTTTTTGCCATACCTTTTTTCAAGCCCCTTAGTGATAGAAGCCATTTGCTCCTCTGTCAATTCATAGGCAGAGGTAACTTCTATTTCTGAAGATGAGTCTTTTGCAGCTAAAAGCCTTATATACTCTGATCTAATTGTGGGCAAAAGGGATAAACGTTTTGCCCCACCAAGAACCTTAAGAAAATTAATGGTTTTGTCTTGTATTTGCCCTATAAACAAATCAACGAAAATTTCTACCTTCTCCTTGTAAGCTTTATCTGGTGAAGATATTAATAGGTTCACAGCCTCTTCTGACATTGCTGACACGATTTGATCAAGGTCTTCTAACCAGCCATCAGAGTGATCAAATATCGCTTGAGCGTAGGGTCTTGCTGTGGTGCTTAAATTCACTTAAAGCTCCTTAGAAATTTCGTCAAGAATTTCGGCGTTTTTGTTTTGATCAATTTCCGATCTAAGAACCTTTTCCGCTCCAGACACAACCAAAGCCGACACCTCTGATCTTATTTCTTCTCTGGCCTTCTTTGCGGCCTGCTCTAAATCAGCCGAGGCTGAGGCCTTAATTCTATCTGCCTCTTCTTGGGCTTGGGTTTTGGCATCTTCCACCATTTGGTTTGCCCTTTGGCCCGCTTGACTTACCAGGTCTGCCGCCTCTTTCTTTGCCTCATCTACAATAGTGGCTCTTTGCGTGTTCGCTTCTTCAAGTTCTCTTTTGCCCCTGCTTGCGGCCTCAAGTCCGTCACTTATTTCTTTTTCTCTTGTCTCTAAAATTTCCAAAAGTTGTGGCCATATAAACCTCATGCAGAACCACACAAAAAGAATAAAAGCTAGAAGCTGTCCTATTAGGGTGTAATTAAAATCCATGCTGCGTGTTTTTGTTTTTTCTTAAGCAAATATCTGCAGAAGACCTATGCCCAATGAAATAATTGGGAGGGCATCTACAACGGCCATCATAAAAAAGAACTGCCCTAACAAATACCCTTGTAATTCGGGCTGTCTAGCAATTCCCTCTAAATACTTTGAACCAACAACTCCAACGCCTACGGCGCCTCCCACTGCTCCGAAGCCCACCAAAAGGGCCCCTGCTACTAATTGCATTCCTTCCATTTTTTTCTCCTTACTATATAAACATTAATATTTAGTGTGTTTCATGTGCCTGGTTTAAAAACACAACCGTTAAAATCATAAAAACATACGCCTGTAGTGCTATTATTAAAACATGAAAAATTGCCCAAGCAAGACTCAACAATATTCCAAAGACTCCAAGTGCGGCACCATATAAACTATCAAAAAAAGCTCCAAAGAAAAGGGCTATTAAAATAAAAATCATCTCACCTGCAAACAAGTTTCCATAAAGCCTTAGGCCGAGGGCTATTTGTTTGGCATAAAACCCAGGTATCTCAATAAGCATGTTAAGGGGCATGGCCCACTTTCCAAGAGGCTGCAGCGTTAGTTCCCCCAAAAAGCCCCCAAGACCCTTTTTCTTTATGCTGTAATAGTGGATCAGTATGACTATGCCTAGAGCCATGCCCATTGGGGCGTTGACATCTGCTATAGGTAAAACCTTAAAATAATGAATTGGACCGTAAGCCGTAGAAGACTGGAAGCCATTGGCAACCCAAGGAATAAGATCTACAGGCAGGAGGTCCATTAAATTCATTAAGAATACCCAACAAACAATTGTGAAAGACAGAGGGCCAACAAGTTTATTGTTTTTATCTTGGAAATTGTCGTTTACCACCCCCCTAACAAAGTCAAAAAGGTATTCCACCGCGTTCTGTGTTTTTGAGGGCTTGTCTATAGAAGCATTTTTAGCAACTCTCCAGAAAAAAAAGCAAAAAAGGCCGCCAAGTAAAAGCGACATGCCCATGGTGTCTACGTGAATTGCATTAAAGCCCATATTTTCTGCGTCGCAAGTATAAACGTCTGCAGTTTTGTGCTCTGCATGGGCCTCTCCGATGTTTATGTGGTGATCTGCAAATCTCCATTTCCCATCAGAACATTCTCCAAATTTTAAGTTTTGAAGGTGGTGTTGTATGTAATCTGTAGAGTTAAGTTCTTTACTGGCCATTTGGTTTTTGTTGGGCGCCGCAATTATAGAATTGTGTTGGTCATAGTCCAAGCACAAATTTAAGATTTTTTATTTTTTTATTTTCTCTAGGAGGCCCTGGAGCACGTCTAAATTTTCAAAACTTATTGTTAAGCTTCCTTTGCCCTTTTTGTTGTGTTTAATTGAAACTTGAGCTCCCAGGATTTCAGATAGGTCGCGCTCTAGCTTTTTTGTGTTTGGTTCCTTGGCGGGCCTGCTTTTCTTTGTTGGGCTGCCTTGTTTTTTATCTCCAACCAGGGCTTCAATTTGTCTAACAGATAAAGATTTTTCTATTACCTCTTTTGCAAGAGTGAGCTGCTTGCTCAGGTCAACCGAAAGTAAGGCGCGGGCGTGCCCCATTTCTATCTGGCCATCTTCTAATAGGCTTTGAACTTCGGGTGCTAAATTTAAGAGGCGCAATATGTTTGTTACGGTTGATCTGGACTTTCCAACAGCCCTTCCAAGGGCGTCTTGGGAAAGATTAAATTCGTGTTGAAGTCGTTGTAACCCACGTGCCTGATCAAGCGCATTTAGGTCTTCTCTTTGTAAGTTTTCTATAAGTGCTATTTTGGCAGTTTCGTCGTTATTTAGATCTCTCACTATTGCGGGAACCATAGAAAGGCCAGCCATTTGGGCTGCTCGCCAGCGCCTCTCTCCTACTACGATTTCAAACCTTCCTGAGGCCTGCCTTCTAACAACCAGCGGCTGCAAAACTCCTTGCTCTTTTATGCTTTGAGCAAGCTCTTCAAGGGTGCTTTTGAACATTTTTTTTCTGGGCTGGTACTGGCCGGGCGAGAGGTCTTCAATAGCTATCTCATTTATTCCCTGGGGGCCGGCCTTGGGCCTTTCACCCAACAAAGAGTCTAGCCCCGTGCCCAGGCTTGATTTGTCTTTACTCATTGGCTGCGCCCCTGTATTGGCCCTCTACCCTTCCAATCAACTCTCCAGCTAAAGCTAAGTATGCCAGCGAACCTTTCGCGTTGGGTTCATATAGTAGTGCTGACTTTCCAAAACTTGGCGCCTCAGCAAGCTTTATGTTTCTTGGTATAACGGTTGAATAGAGCTGGTCACTAAAGTGCTTCTCGAGCTCTTGGGTCACCTGCCTGCCCAACTTGTTTCTTGGGTCAAACATGGTTCTAATTACTGCGCAAAGTTGCAAGTTGTGTCCGGTTGTTTGGTTCAGCTCACCCACGGTTTCTAATAGGCCGGCCAGCCCCTCGAGTGCAAAATATTCACACTGCATTGGAACTATAAGTTTTTTGGCCGCCCTAAGGCCGTTCAGGGTTAATAAATTTAAAGAGGGAGGGCAGTCTATTAAGATGTAGTCATAGGGCTCGCCATTTTCCGATAAAAAATTCATTAATGCCCTTTCTTGGCCTCCTCCGTTTCTAAGATGTGACTCTGCTGCAATAAGGTTTGGCCCGGAGGGCATAACGTCGTAACCCATTTCGTCTGAGGTAAAAATTGTTTGACCACTAGAGCCCATAAGGGCAGAAACAGACCCGCTTTGTCCGTCAACCTTTTGCAGTCCGGAGCCTGTGGTTGCGTTTGCTTGTGGGTCCAAATCAATCAAAAGAACATTTCGTTTCATTGCAGACAAAGAGGCAGCTAGGTTGATGGCCGTGGTGGTTTTCCCTACGCCGCCTTTTTGGTTTGCTATAACTAATGAGTTAACCATCTTTCTCTATTGTAACCAAGATACGGTCCTTGTCTTTTCCTTTTGAAGGTATTTTAACTGTTTTTTTTATGCTGTAATTGGGTGGCATTGGCTCGTCTTTCAGTTGGTCTGCTGTTTTCATTAGTTTTAACTTTATTCCGGGCCGGTCTAGGTGTTTTTTTGTAAGCCCAATAAGGTGCTCCGTGGTGCCAACCGCTCTTGCAATTATTTCATAGTTTTGTGGGAGGGAGGCTGGGCTAAGGTCTTCAATTCTCGCGTGAATCACGCTTGTGTTTTTTAGGTCGAGCTTGTTTATGGTGTTTAATAAAAATGAGGCTTTCTTTGAATTGCTTTCTACCAAAACAACCCTTTTGTCCGGCCCGTTTATTGCTATTGGGATTCCTGGAAGGCCCGCACCGCTTCCTAGGTCTACCAGAACTTGACCGGTTTGTTCAAATATAGAAAGAGAGTCTGTTATGTGTTCGTCGAGTCTTTTTGTTTGGGTTTGCGATATAAGGTTGTGTGTTTTGTTCCACAATAGAACTAATTCTTTGTATTTTTCTGTTTTGTTTTTTTTGTTCAACTTACCTTTCGTTTTCTTTCTTTTTTCAAATGAACCATCAAAAGCGAAATGGCCGCGGGTGTTACGCCGGGCAGTCTTGAGGCCCTTGCCAGGCTTTGAGGTCTTGCCTCAGATAGTTTTTGCTTCACCTCGTTGGAAAGGCCTATAACGTTTTCGTAGTCAACACCGCCAGGAATTTTGGTGTTCTCGTTTTTTTGTAACCTTTCTATGTCAGTCTTTTGTCTTTCTATATATCCAGCATATTTCACCGAGGCCTCTATCTCATCAACGGCGCTTTTTTTTATTCCTTCCAGTCTTCCTGGGAGGTTGTTATATAAAACCTTGGGTCTTTTTAGAAGTTCTTTCAGGGTTTTGGGCGAGATCAACCCTTCTCCTGTTTCTTTTTTAAGAAGCTCTGCTTCTTTGGAGTTAGGCAATATTTTTTCTCTTTCTAGTCTTGCTAGCTCTTTCTGTGTTGTGTTTTGTTTGTCGGTGTATGCCTCCCAAAGCTCATCATGAACCAAGCCCAGGCTCCTGCCTTTTTCGGTTAATCTCATGTCTGCGTTGTCTTCCCTCATTATCAACCTATACTCTGCCCTGCTGGTGAACATTCTATAGGGCTCTTTGGTTCCAAGGCTTACCAGGTCGTCAATAAGGACCCCCACATAAGCTTCATGCCTTCCAAGTATTAGGGGTTCTTTTTCTTCCAAAGAAAGTGTTGCGTTTATTCCAGCAAGCAGCCCTTGAGCGGCAGCCTCCTCGTACCCTGTTGTGCCGTTAATCTGGCCTGCAAAATACAGGCCCTTGGTGCATTTTGTTTCTAGGCTGTGATTCAGTCCTGTTGGATTAAAGTAGTCATACTCTATGGCATACCCTGGCCTTACTATCTCCGCGTCTTCAAACCCTTTTATGGATTTGACCAAGTCCTCTTGCGCCTTGAGGGGGAGGCTTGTGGATATTCCGTTAGGGTAGATTAAGTCTGAGTTAAGCCCTTCAGGTTCCGCAAAAATTTGATGAGAGTCTCTTTCTGAGAACCTCACAACCTTGTCTTCTATGGAGGGACAATACCTGGGGCCCACGCTTTCAATTGCGCCAGAATACATTGGGGATTGATCTAAGGACTTCATTATTGTCTCGTGAGTTTTTTTGTTTGTCCTGGTCATAAAGCACTCTATCTGTCTGGGCCTGTTTTCTTCTTTTGAAGAGTAAGATAAAAGGGGGGTGGGCAGGTCTCCTGGTTGGGGGGACAGTTTAGACCAGTCTATTGATTTTTTATGAAGTCTGGGGGGTGTTCCTGTTTTAAGCCTGCCAACTGAAAGCGGCAGCTTTCTAAGCCTCTCTGCAAGTAAAACGCTTGGGGGGTCCCCAACTCTACCGCCGGGCTGTTGCTCTAGCCCTGTATGCATTACCCCCCCTAAAAAGGTCCCTGTTGTCAAAACCAGCTTTTCAGCAAAGAGAGTTTTTCCTTGGTCTGTTAAAACCGAAACCACTTTTTCGTTTTCGATAATTATATCTTCAACAGAGGACTCAATTATGGTTAGGTTTTTTTGCTCCTTAAGGAGTGTTTGAATGGCCCCCCTATAAAGATCTCTGTCCGTCTGAACTCTTGTAGCTCTTACCGCCTGGCCCTTTGTAGAATTCAAAACCCTGTAGTGTATGCCTGCCATGTCTGCCGCCCTGGCCATCAACCCCCCAAGAGCATCCACCTCTTTGGCCAGGTGGCTTTTGCCTATTCCGCCTATTGCTGGGTTGCAGGACATTTCCCCTATTTTATTGGCAGCATGCGTAACGAGACAGGTTTGAGCCCCCATTCTGGCAGCCGCGGATGCCGCCTCAACCCCTGCATGCCCTCCACCAACCACTATAATTTCAAACTTATCCACAACTAAATAAAAAATTTATTCTCACATTAAAATATAATTAATATTATAACTTGTTGTTGTAGGGGTCACGTTTTTCTGTGTAAAACCGACACCCGCCCAGCAACGACACCCGCCTTAGGTCTTGCTCATCCTGTTTGTTTTTTATGAACAACTTGTGATGACCGCTGAATTAAATGTGGGCAAAATATTGTGTTAACAAAGCAAACACAAAACAGCACAACTTATGAACAATTATTTGCCGATACAAAACTCAGAAAAAATTTCTCCCAACAAATCATCAGAAGAAACGGGGCGGGTTATTTCGCCAAGACTGTGTTGGGCGGACAAAAGACTCTCCGCAACCAATTCCATACCCTCCCCCTCTTCAAGAGAAGACGCAGCAGAAGAAAGGCTGTCATAGCAGTCCCGCAAACAAACCACATGCCTTCTCCTGGACAGAAGGGTCGTCTCCCCTCCCACACCTAGTTTTATTAAAATTAATTCAACCAAATTATCTAAACCAGAACCCGTTTCAGCTGAGACAAAGACTTCTCCCCCGGTCTCGCCTGGGTGTTGGTCCAAAAGGTCGCACTTATTAAAAACAATTATGGTGTCTTTATTAAAGGGCTTTAACTCATCCTGCTTAGTTACATCAAAAACACTCAACACAAGGTTGGCCTCTTCAACAGCAGACTGCGCCCTTCTCATCCCCTCTTCTTCTATTTCGTTTTCAGGTTCTTTTCTAAGCCCGGCTGTGTCCACAAACTCAACAACAGCGCCTCCAAGATTAAGGCTGGCCCTGATGGAGTCTCTGGTGGTTCCTGCCACACTAGAGGTTATAGCTAGATCTTTTTTTGCTAGCGCATTAAGAAGCGTAGATTTTCCAGCATTAGGAGGCCCAACAATAACAACGCTAAAACCCTCCCTAATCAAAACCCCCCTCTCTGTTGAGGCAATTAAGGCTTTAATAAAATCAAGCTGGGTCCTTATCTCTATACCAACACGAACCAACCCCCCCTCGCCCGTTTCCTCTTCTGGGAAATCAAGAGAAGCCTCTATGAAGACCCTGCTAGCAATCAGCGCGTCTATACAGGCGCTTATGTCTGAAGAAAACTGACCCGAAAGAGAGCCCTGGGCCGCTAGAGCAGCCTCCTCTGTTTGGGCTTCTATCAGGTCAGCAACGCCCTCGGCTTGAGCCAAATCAATTTTGTCGTTTAAATAGGCTCTTTTAGTGAACTCCCCCGGCTCTGCAATCCTTGCGCCCCAAGCAACGCCCTCGGCTACAATTAAATCTACCAACCTGGGGTTTCCGTGGCAGTGGATCTCAACCACATCCTCTCCCGTGTAAGAGCGCGGAGATTGAAAAACAACTACAAGCCCCGTGTCAAGGGTGTCTCCATTTTTGCGTGTTATTTTGCACTTTTTAAACTTCCACGGATCTTCTAGTTTGCCACAGAGCTTTTCAGCAATTACCAGAGACTGCTCTCCTGAGATACGAATAACCGAGACGCCGCCCCTGCCGGGCGCTGAAGCGGGCGCAATTATTGTAGACTCAGTCACTAATTTTGATTGTTAGAGGTGGGGCTTTTGGAATACCACCATTGCTGGACAATTTGAATAAACATATTCATCAACCAATACAGCACTAGACCGGCAGGAAACCAAGCAAAAATAACCGCAAACATAACAGGAAAAAACTTCATCATCTGGGCTTGCATAGGGTCAGCGTTTGGGGGAGTCGGGGTCATTTTTTGAGACAAATACATGCCCAACCCATTTAATATGGGCAATATAAAATACGGGTCCATTGCCGAAAGGTCATTTAGCCACAGAAATCCGGAATGCCTTAGTTCAACGGTTTCAAGCAAAACCCAATAAAAAGCCAGAAAAAACGGCATTTGAAGCAACATAGGCAGACAGCCACCAAGAGGGTTCACGCCTTCCTTTTTATAAAATTCCATCATTTCTTGACTCATCTTTTGCTTATCATCACCATGCCTTTCTTGAAGCGCTACTAATTTAGGCTGAAGCGCCCTCATTTTCCCCATGGATGTATATGCTTTTGCAGAAAGGGGCCAGGTGATCAGTTTTATGATTATGGTTAAAAATATAATGGCCATGCCCCAGTTTTTAAAAATATCATTCCCCTTTTCTAGAACCCAATACATAGGCTTACCAAGCCAAAACAAAAACCCATAATCAACAGTTAAATCTAAGTTTTCCTGAATTTTTGACAGTTCAGCAGGATATTTAGGACCAACGTATAGTGTGTTTGTTGTAGAAAACACTCCTCCCAGTTCAAGGGTTGCGTTTTGAGACGTGTAACCTATTAAAAATCTTTTCGAACCACCACCCCACTGGCCCTGATACTTGTAACCGCCCTCCTGGTCAGGCACCCAGGCCGTTAAAAAATAATGTTGAATTAGGGCAACCCAACCCCCCGTTGAATTCTTTCTATATGGTGCATCGTTGATATCGTTAAAGCTATATTTTTCATACGCGTCGTCGGTGGTTGAAAAGACAGGGCCTAGATATGCAAATCTTTCTGGGCTCATAAAGCCCCCCTTTGCATCATTAATACCATTTCTTTCAATTACCACATAAGGTGTAAGGGTTGTTTTTGAGTCCAGCTTAGAGGTTACAATATCTTCAACCACAACAGAATAACCAGACTCTTGAAACGTCATGATTCTTTTGTGATAAAAGTCTTGCGTTTCCCCGCTTAATATAAATGCCACCGAGCCACCTAAACCTTCTTTTGCTTTTAGGTTTGTAAAATTTGGGTTTACATATTCGCCTCTAGAAGAACTATAAAAACCACTATTTCCAATATATAAATTTCCACCACCAGAACCAAAAACAGAAAGAGACTCTGTCCCACCCAAAGACTCTTTAAATTGCCTTAATTCAGAACCAATAATTTGTCCACTTTGGGGGTCAATAAATAAAAGTAAATCTTTGTTGCCTATTTCGTACATTGGCCCAGCAAGAGCGGGGTCAGCCAACGGCACAACAGGATCGTCCACAGGGGAGAAGACATTAGTGTGTGAGTCCTTACTATCATCAATAACTATATTTTCATTGGTTATTGTATTAGAATTGATTAATGCAGGAGCCTCGCTTGGCCACTGCAGCAACAGGTAGTAGAGGGTAATGGCTATTCCTGCAATTAATGAAGTTTTTATTAAATCCATCTATTTTTCTCCGGGCAAATGATCTACCCCACTACCGCCCCAGGGGTTACATTTTAAGATTCTTTTAATGGCCACAAAACAACCCTTAAAAATACCGTATTTTTCAACGGCTAAAAAAGCATATTCAGAGCACGTTGGGTGGAACCTGCAGTTGGCCCCCAACAATGGACTTAGGTATTTTTGATATAACCTAATACACTTTAAAATAATAAATTTCATAATCCTATTTCTTGAATTTATTCCACAGAATTTCTAAGTCTTTGTTTAAGTCATCTCCTTTGTCGGGCACTTTCTTTTTAACCAAAACCACGTAATCTTTTTTTGGTAATTCTAAAACCTTTGATCTAAAACTTCCTTTTATTTTTCTTTTTATTCTGTTTCTTTTTACGGCCAGTTTTATGTCTTTTTTTCTAATGGCAACGCCCAATCTAGAATGCTCAAGGTTGTTGTTTTTAGACAAAACCAATAGAGTTTCAGTGGAGTGCTTTTTGTCTGGAAAAGAGAAGATTTCAGAAAACCCCTCTTTAGAAGGTATGGAGCGATTTAACCCCATATTAGTTAAACTGTAAGGGAGGCCCTTCCCTTCTTTCTTCTGTTGTTAAGAACTTTCCTGCCGCTTAAGGTCGCATTTCTTGCTCTAAAGCCATGCGTTCTTGCTCTTTTAATTTTACTTGGTTGATAAGTTCTTTTCATGGTTACCTCTTAAAGGCTAACAAGGGTGCGCATAATAGAGTTTTTATTAAAAATTGACAAGCAAAAACATTAAAACAATATATTAACAAGTTATCCACAGAAAATATCTGTGGTTATACTGTGGATAAGTGTGTTGATTGATATATACTTGCACAACATGAAAGATTTACACTTTTGGGGAGAGTGCAAAAAAACCCTTGAAAAGGACCTAACCGTAGAGGAATATTCTACCTGGATTGCCCCTCTAATGCTAGAAGAGAATAATGGCTCTAACCCGCTTTCCTACAGCGTTTTGGCCCCAAATAAGTTCATTTCTGATTGGGTTGAAGACAATTATGGAACCGCCATAAAGGAAAGGCTTTCAGCAATAACCAGCAACAGAGACCTTAATTTACAATTTGAAATATATGTGAACTATGAAGAAAGTGGTGAAATTGAAGAAAAAAAACCCACAAAACCTATAGAAACTAAAACTGACGGCCCTAAAAAAAGTAATTTAATTCCAGAATTTACTTTTAGCTCCTTTGTGGAGGGTAAGTCAAACCACATTGCTTTGGCGGCTTCAAGACAAATTGGAGGGGGCCTAAAAAACTCTTATAACCCTTTATTTATTTATGGAGGTGTAGGTTTAGGAAAAACACACCTTATGCATGCAGTTGGCAACGAGCTTCTAACAAAGGATTCATCAAAAAAAATAGCGTATGTCCATTCGGAGAGGTTCGTGAGTGATATGGTAAAATCACTACAATTAGGAGCAATTAGCGAATTTAAACAATATTATAGGTCTCTAGATGCTTTGTTAATTGATGACATACAGTTTTTTGCTAAAAAAGAACAATCTCAAGAAGAGCTTTTCCATACCTTTAACTCACTTTTAGAAAGGGGAAGTCAAATGATTTTGACCTGTGACAGATACCCCAAAGAAATTGATGGCCTAGAAGACAGGCTAAAGTCTAGGCTTGGGTGGGGCCTGCCTGTTGTAATAGAACCGCCAGAATTAGAAACGAGGGTGGCCATTCTTTTAAGTAAAGCAAAATCTATGAGCCATGAAATAGACGAAGAGTCAGCCTTTTTTATAGCCCAGAAAGTTAGATCAAATGTTAGGGAACTTGAAGGGGCCTTAAAAAGGGTGGTGGCCAATTCAAACTTTACAGGCAGGCCTATAACGGTTGATTTAATTAAAGATTCACTTAAGGACTTGCTGGCCATACAGGCAAGACAAGTTAGTGTTGAGAATATTCAGAAAACTACGGCCGAATATTACAACATCAAGCTTAGTGATTTGCTCTCTAAAAGAAGAAGCAGATCTGTAGCCAGGCCAAGACAAATGGCCATGTTTTTAGCGAAAGAATTAACAAATTACAGCCTGCCTGAAATAGGAGAATCTTTTGGAGGAAGAGACCACACCACAGTTATACACGCCTGCAAAAAAATAAAAGAACTTAGAGATTTTAATTTGGATTTAGAGGAAGATTATAGAAAACTTCTAAGGGTTTTAACTATATAATTACGCTCATGAAATTTACTGCCGAAAAATCTCAAATTGTCGACTCTTTACAAAATGCAGCTGCTGTCGCTGAACGGAGACAAACCATCCCTATACTCGCAAACCTTAGATTAAAAGCAGCTTCAGGAAAATTAGAGGTTACCGCTACAGACCTTGAGATCCAAGTAAAGACTTATTCTGAACTGTTAAATGTTGAAGAGGAGGGCGAAACTACAGTGTCAGCTAGAAAAATGTCTGAACTTTGCAGGTCTTTACCTGACTCAGAAAATGTTAACTTTGTGTTAAAAGAAGGAAAGCTGACAGTAAGTTCAAAAAAATTTAATGGAGATTTTGCAACAATTTCTGCAGATGACTTCCCTGAAATGGAGATTAACGAGGAACAACAGACAACTGAGATTCCTTCAGGTGTTTTAAAAAGAATCCTTACTAAAACATCTTTTTCAATGGCCTCGCAGGACGTTCGCTATTATTTAAACGGATTATTTTTAGAGCTTTCTGATGGAGAGCTTACAGGAGTGGCAACCGATGGACATAGGCTGGCACTTTCTTCTGCAGAGACTAAAGGAAATAAACAAGAGATGAAAAATATTCTTCCAAGAAAGGCTGTATTAGAGCTCTCTAAGCTTCTTCCTCCTGATGACACACCTATAGAAATGCTTATTGGACAAACCTCTATGGGCATTAAAACAAATAGCTTAAGCTTTTCCTCGAAACTTA
>Ga0066836_10001213_pt1 | contig 13389 bp, 12 predicted proteins | sample ETNtaG_18_FD_71568 | JGI IMG/M metagenome (GOLD analysis project Ga0066836, IMG submission 71568) | Marine microbial and viral communities from oxygen minimum zone, Eastern Pacific Ocean - ETNP201302SV91 | ecosystem: Environmental > Aquatic > Marine > Oceanic | place: Pacific Ocean: Eastern...
GGATGCCTGTGAATTAATTTTTTACTTAAACTCTCAATAATACTATCAATTGTAAAAAACTTTTTTTCTGAACCAATTTGAGCATACATTAATACATGTAACAATAAATCCCCTAATTCATCTTCAATATCTTTCTTTTTGTTTTTTAAAATTGCATCTGAAAGTTCATAAACTTCTTCTATTGTTAAATGCCTCAAGCTATTTATTGTTTGTTTTTTATCCCAAGGACATTTTGCTCTTAAATCTTTTATAATTTTTTTGAGTTGAAGAAAAGGATCTTTTTTTTTATTGAAAGTATTTGCCATTTTTTATGGTTAAAAAAAGTATAATTTTTTAAAGATAAAAACTTGTTTTGGTAACTTAGCAAATATTTAAATTATTATGACAACTATATTATTGTCTATATTGATTTTTGGCGTATTTGTATTTGCCTTGTCTTTTCGTATGATTTTTTTTAATGAGTCGGAGTTCAGAGGCACTTGTGCTTCACAAAATCCACTTCTTAAATCAGAAGGAGAATCTTGTTCTTATTGTGGAAAAACCGTTAAGCCCGGTCAAGAGTGTAATAAAGTATAAAAAGTGGTTTTAGTTAAATCTATATCAGGCATAAGGGGAACTTTAGAAAATATACCAGGAAAATCTTTGTCAGATTTGGATATTTCCATAACAATTTTATCATATATTAATTTTGTTGTTAAAAAATCCTCAAAAAATAAAGTCGTTATTGGTAGAGACGCTAGACCTTCTGGGGATCGTATAACTAAGTTAGTTGTTAAAATTCTAATAGAAAATGGCATTGATGTTGTCGATTTAGGATTAGCTACAACACCATCAATCGGTATTTATGTTAAAACCCATTCATTATCGGGTGGAATTGTAATATCCGCTAGTCATAACGGAATTGAGTGGAATGCTTTAAAACTTTTAAACGGTAAAGGAGAGTTTTTAAACAAAATCACTGCAAGTAAAATTATTGACGCAAACACAAGTCATTATGAAAAATCAAATTGTATAGGAAAGTATAGTTTTGATAAAAATGCTTTAGAAGAACATATTCAAAAAATTTTATCCATAAACATTATAAATCAAAAGGCAATTAAGAAAAAAAATTTTAAAGTAATTGTAGACGGCATTAATTCAGTTGGTGGTTTTGCTGTTCCTGAACTTTTAAAAAAAATAGGAGTCAAAAATATTCATAAGATCAATTGTACACCAAATGGAAAGTTTTCTCATGATCCCGAACCTCTCCCTGAAAATATTACTGAAATAAGGAACATTATGAAGAATAATGATTTTGATTTAGGAATTGTGGTTGATCCTGATGTTGATAGGCTATGCTTCTTGGATGAAAAAGGTAATCCTATTGGCGAGGAATATACTCTTGTCTTAGCGGCAAAACAATTGCTGGCAAAAAAAGAAAAAATCATAACATGTTCTAACCTTTCTTCTACAATGGCCCTGAAAAAAATTACAACCTTAGCCAATGGCCAATATTTTCATTCTGCAGTTGGTGAAATTAATGTTGTTGAAAAAATGAAAGATCATAATGCGGATATAGGAGGGGAAGGAAATGGTGGGGTGATTTATCCTAAAACACATTACGGCAGAGATGCTTTAGTTGGAATAGCAATTATACTTTCATTATTAGCCGAAAGAGACTCTAGTTTATCGGCTTTAAAAAATGAGTTGCCTCAATATTTTATATCCAAAAATAAAATTACTTTTAATAAAGATTTTAATTTATTAGTTGATAAATTCAAAAAAGAATATATTAATTATAATGTTATAACAATAGATGGCGTCAAGATTGAAAGAAAAAATAGTTGGTTTCATATTCGTAAATCTAACACCGAACCTGTTGTTAGAATTTATGCAGAGTCAACCTCTACAGCAAAGGCTAATTTATTAGCGAATGAAGTAATAGAAAAAATCAAAAAAATCTAGATTAATGAATATTTATTTTGATAATGCAGCCACAACAAAGCTAGATAAACGTGTTTTAGATGAGATGATTCCCTTCATGGTTGAAAACTATGGAAACCCATCTTCTATTCATAAGCATGGAAGAGAAGTTAAAGCTTCAGTTGAAAATTCAAGAAATAAAATTGCTGATATTTTAGGAGTAACTCCTGGAGAAATATTTTTCACCTCAGGCGGTACAGAAGCTGACAATACGTTTATAATAAATGCTATATATTCTAGAAAAATCAAAACAGCAATAACATCAAAAATTGAACATCATGCCGTTTTGCATACATTAGAAGATTTAGAAAAGAAAAATGTTATAAAAATGTTCTATGTTAATCTTGATTCAAACGGCCATATAGATTATAATCATTTAGAAGAATTGATTTCAAGCAATCCTAGATCACTTGTAAGCTTGATGCATGGTAATAATGAAATTGGCAATATTACTGAAATAGAAAGAGTTGCGGAAATTTGTGACACAAACGATTCTATTTTTCATTCCGATACAGTACAAACGATCAGTCATTTTAATATTAATCTTTCTTCCAATAACATTCATTCAATAGTAGGTTCGGCTCACAAATTTCATGGACCTAAAGGTATCGGTTTTATGTATATTAACAATAAGATAAAAATACCACCCTATATTATAGGAGGATCACAGGAAAGAAATATGAGAGGGGGGACAGAAAATGTTTCTGGAATTATAGGTTTGTCCAAAGCTCTTGAAATAACAATAGCAGAAAAAGATAAAACTAAGAAGCATATTGAAAATTTGAAGTTTAATATGATAGATATGTTGAAGAGAAATATTAATAATTTAATATTCAATGGAGATTGTGAGAACCTTAAAAAAAGCTTATATCACGTATTAAGCTTGTCTATTCCCAAAATTGAAGATAAACAGATGTTTTTGTTTAATTTAGATATTAATAAAATTTCAGTTTCTGCAGGAAGCGCTTGTTCAAGTGGTTCATCAAAAAACTCTCATGTTCTTGAAGAGTTAAATCTTAAAGACAACCATAGCCCAGTGAGAATTTCATTTAGTAAATTAAATACTATTGACGAGGTTAATTATGTTGTTGAAAAAATAGCTGAGCTTCAAAAGATTAGCTAAGGAGTGGCGAGGAATATAATATAACCATATAAAAAGTATCTTAAAAATCTTGCTAAAGCGAACAGGAAATATTTTTTATTAGGATATCCAATTGCTCCCACAACTGCACTGGTAGCAGAAAATGGTAATGGAGTAAGTGCTGCAATAACTACTGCTATTCCACCATACATATTTATTTTTCTTTCATATCTTCCAATTATATATTTTTTCATCAAGTTATAAAGAGAAGTCTCATGAAGATATTTTCCAAAAAGAAATGCAAATATTCCAGCAAAATATGAAATAGTAGATAGTGCAACTATGAAAAACGGATACATTTCTGTTCCTTTATTATTTAAGACCCAAATCATAAAAAACTCAGGGGGAATAACCCCAAAAACTACTTCGGAGAAGAAAAAGATTGTAAAAACAAAAGCTGTAGATAAATCTTCTAAATAAGAAAACCCTTTAATATTATTTATATCTATGTAATTAATTAATATTCTATAGAATAGTAGTAATAACCCAAGGAGAGCAATGCCTTTAAAAACATTAATCAAAAAAAACTTTAGCTTAATTTTATCAGATCTTTTCATTATTTAAATATCTATTATTTTTTTATTAAAACAGCAATGTTTACGTATATAAACTAAGAATAATTATTTTTGTTTCAAGATGAAAAAGCAAGCATTAATAGCTAAAGGTATTTCAAAAGAATATAGATCAAAAATTGTTGTCAATTCTGTGTCCTTAGAAGTTAATCAAGGTGAAATCGTTGGTTTATTAGGCCCTAATGGTGCTGGTAAAACAACATCCTTTTATATTATTGTTGGATTAATTCAACCAAATGGTGGAAAAATTTTCTTGGACAATGAAAACATTACCGCCTTACCTATGTATAAAAGAGCCCGTAAAGGAATAGGATATTTAGCACAGGAAGCTTCAGTTTTTAGAAACCTAAGTGTAGAAGATAATTTATATGCTATTTTAGAATCTCAAAAACTTTCAAAAGAAGAACAACATACAAAAGCAGAAAAGTTGCTAAATGAATTTGGTCTTCAAGAGGTTAGAAAAAATTTAGGAAGAGTTTTGTCAGGAGGTGAGAGGAGAAGAACAGAAATTGCAAGAGCATTAGCAACAGATCCAAAATTTGTTCTTTTAGATGAGCCATTTGCAGGTGTAGATCCAGTTGCAGTGGAAGAAATTCAAAATATTATTTCGACTTTGAAGAAAAAAAACATTGGTATACTGATTACCGATCATAATGTAAATGAAACCTTATCTATTACCGATAGAGCTTATTTGATGTTTGAGGGCAAGTTGCTCAAGTCAGGAACAGCCGAAGAATTATCATCAGATCCTCAAGTAAGAAAAGTGTATTTGGGACAGCATTTTGAATTAAAACGAAAAGTTTAAAATGTCTTTTTTAAACTATTTAATTAGTTGGAATCTCAAAAGGAGAATCTCAAAACTGTATTTTGATTCTGAAAATCCATTAGAATCTCAAAACAATACTTTAATGGATTTGTTAAGTAAAGCAAAAAATACTTTATATGGAAAAAAATATTCATTTAAAGATATTACCAGTGTGGACTTGTTTGCTTCAAGAATACCACCCTTAGCTTATGAAGAGTTCTTCCCAATAATTTCAAAGATGCTGCAGGGTGAAAGTAATATTTCCTGGCCTGGAAAAATAAAGTGGTTTGCAAAATCATCAGGGACAACAAATGATAAAAGTAAATTTATACCAGTTTCTTATGAAGCTCTCAATTTTAATCACTTTAATGCAGGCAAAGATCTGCTTGCTATTCATTTAAATAATCATCCTGATTCTAAAATTTTTACAGGTAAATCTTTAGCAATTGGTGGAAGCAAACAAATTAGCCCCTTAGATAATAATATTTTTACTGGAGACATATCAGCTGTTCTAATAAAAAATTTACCAGTTTGGGCGAGGTTTTTTAGAACTCCTTCGATGAAAATTGCTTTAATGAGTGATTGGGAAAATAAAATTGAAAAAATGGCTATGATTACTTCAAAACAAAACGTAACAAGTATTTCTGGGGTTCCTACATGGACAATTGTTTTAATAAAAAGAATTTTAAAATTAAATAAGTGTGACAATATATTAGAATTATGGCCAAATTTAGAACTCTTTATTCATGGCGCCGTTTCATTTAAACCATATAAACCATTATTTGATTCTTTAGTACCAACAAAACAATTTAAGTATTTAGAAACCTATAATGCCTCAGAAGGTTTTTTTGCATTTCAAGACAAAAAAGATTCAGACGAAATGTTACTTCTACTAAATCACGGTATTTATTATGAGTTTGAAGATATTGCCAATAAAGGCAAAATTATTTCTTTAGATAAAGTTGAAATAAATAAGAATTATGCTTTAATAATTTCTACTAATTCTGGTTTGTGGAGATATAAAATTGGAGATACTATAGTTTTTTCTTCTTTGAGTCCCTACAGAATTAGAATTTCAGGAAGAACCAAACAGTTTATAAATGCTTTTGGAGAAGAATTAATAGTGGAAAATGCAGAAAATGCGATAAATAAAGCTTGTAGTTTAACTGGCTCAAGTGCATTCAATTTTACTGCGGGACCAAAATATATTTCTGGAAAAAGCAAAGGGTGTCATGAGTGGATAATAGAGTTTACTCGAACTCCAAAAAACATTTCCTATTTTAATGAGTTATTGGATAAGTCTTTAAAAGAGCTAAATTCAGATTATGAAGCAAAAAGACACAAAAATATTGCTCTTGGACCACCAATTATACATATTGTTAACTCAGGTGTTTTTGACAAATGGTTAAAGAAAAAAAATAAATTAGGGGGGCAGAATAAAATACCAAGATTAGCAAATAACAGGAATTATTTAGATGATATATTATCAACTATTTGATTCGTTCTCAATATAATCAAAAGTTGAAAGTATAAGCGGTTCATTATTTATCACCGCTATGTTATGTTCAAAATGTGCAGAAGGCTTTTTGTCTTGAGTAACTATTGTCCATCCATCAAAAAGTGGTGTTACTTTTTCTGTTCCCATATTAATCATAGGTTCAATTGCCACCACAAGACCGTTTTTTATTTCAGGACCGGTATCTTTTTCCCCGAAGTTAGGTATCTCAGGATCCTCATGAAGTTTTTTGCCCAACCCATGTCCAACCAATTCCCTTACTACTCCATATCCAAAACTCTCTGTATAATTTTGTATAGCATAGCTTACGTCTCCAATTTTATTTCCAACTTTCAATTCTTTTATACCAACATATAATGATTCTTTGGTTACTTTTAATAGCTGTTTTATGTCTTTAGAAACTTCGCCAACTTCAAAAGTATAAGCATGATCACCATAGTAGTTGTTTTTTTTCACACCACAATCAACAGAAACTATATCTCCATTTTTTAAGGGTGAATTAGTTGGAATTCCATGAACAACCTGCTCGTTTACTGAAACGCATAAAGTGTTTGGAAATCCATATAAACCCAAAAATCCAGGGATTGCTTTATGATCTCTTATGAAGGTCTCAGCAAATTTGTCTAAATCTAAAGGAGTTATTCCTGGCTCTATCAATTTCTTAATTTCACCAAGTGTTTTTGAAACCAATAAACTACTTTGTTTTATTAATTCTATTTCCTCGCTTGTTTTATAAACGATCATCTGTGTTATTTGATCATTTTTTTGGGATCTACCCACTTATCAAAATCTTTTTCAGAAACAAGTTTTAATGATACCGCAGCTTCCTTTAATGACATCCCTTCTTTATGGGCTTTTTTCGCAATTTTAGCAGCATTATCATATCCAATATGATTATTTAAGGCTGTCACAAGCATTAAAGAGTTATTTAGATGATTTTCAATAACTTTTTTATTAGGCTCTATACCTTTAGCGCAGTTATCATTAAATGAACTACAAGCATCAGCAATTAACCTGGATGAGTTTAATATATTATAAGCCATTAATGGTTTATAAACATTCAATTCAAAATGACCATTCATTCCCCCAATTGAAGTAGCCACATCGTTTCCAATTACTTGAGCACAGACCATAGTTAATGCTTCACATTGAGTAGGATTTACTTTACCAGGCATTATAGAAGACCCAGGTTCATTAGATGGCAAAAGTATTTCTCCTATACCACTTCGAGGGCCTGATGATAACATTCTGATGTCATTGCCAATTTTCATTAATGCAACAGCTAATTTCTTTAGTGCCCCAGATGCTCCTACTACCGCATCATTTGCAGCAAGAGATTCAAATTTGTTAGGTGCAGAAACAAATTTGTACCCTGTTATTTCAGATATTTTTTTCGCAACAATTGTAGAATATCCTTTCGGTGTATTTAACCCAGTTCCAACAGCTGTTCCGCCAAGCGCAATTTCTGATAAGTGATTTAAGCTTTGTTTTAATTCTTTAATGCCATTCTTTAATTGTGTTGCATAACCACTAAATTCCATACCAAGAGATAGCGGTGTAGCATCCATAAAATGAGTTCTACCTATTTTAACAATATCCTTAAACTCATTAGCCTTTTTAGACAAAGTGTTTTCAAGTTCCTTAACGGATGGGATTGTATAACTTTCAATTAAATGATAAGCAGCCATATTCATAGCCGTAGGAAATGTATCATTAGATGATTGAGATTTATTCACATCATCATTTGGATGAATTTTTTTGATTTTATCTAAAATTTTACCCCCCATTAGTTCATGTCCTCTATTTGATATCACTTCATTTACATTCATATTGGTTTGGGTTCCTGATCCAGTTTGCCAAACTACTAATGGAAAATGGTCAACTAATTTTCCGTCTAATATTTCTTCACAAACTGTTGAAATAACTTCCATTTTTTCTTTATTTAAAACTCCTAATTCATGGTTAGTTTCAGCTGCTGCCATTTTAAGAACCGCAAAACTTTCAATTATTTCCCAAGGCATTTTCTCAAAACCAATATCAAAATTAATCAGAGATCTTTGTGTTTGTGCTCCCCAATATTTATCTATAGGAACTTCAATATATCCTATTGTATCTTTTTCTTTTCTTGTTTTCATAATTACTAATGACTTTTACAAAAATACACATAAATAAATTTTTATTTATACAGTTATACTCTCATGTGTTTTTTTAATTTCTTTTTCTATTGTAATTATTAGTAAAATGTGTTTGATTTGCAGTTTAGAATAAATCTAAATAGCATATTATGAGAAAAATAATTTATATAGCCATAACTTGTTTTGTGTTATCATGTAATACAAAATCAGAAAATAATCTTCAGGAAGTTAATTTATATAGTCAAAGACACTATGCTGTAGATGAAAAACAATATGAAAATTTTGAGAAAGAAACTGGAATAAAAGTAAATGTAGTCAAAGCTAATGCCGATGAGTTAATAGAAAGATTGAAAAACGAAGGAGTTAATTCTCCGGCTGACTTATTTATTACAGTTGATGCTGGTAAATTATATAATGCAAGGGAGGCTGGGGTTTTACAAAAAGTTACGTCTCAGAAAATTAATGATAATGTTAGAGAGGAGTTGCTTGATTCCGATGGATACTGGGCGCCAATTACTTACAGGTCAAGAGTTATTGTTTATAGCAATGAACGTGTTAAAAAAGAAGATCTTAGTACATATGAAGATCTCGCTAATCCTAAATGGAAAAACAGATTGCTTGTTAGATCATCTTCAAATGCGTATAATCAAGCCCTTATGTCATCACTTGTTGCAAATCTTGGCGTTGAGGCTACCGAGAAATGGTCTTCTGCAGTAGTAGACAATTTCGCTAGAGACCCTAAAGGTAGTGATAGAGATCAGGTAAAAGCTATTGCGGCCGGTCAAGGAGATATAGCAATAGTAAATTCATATTATATAGGGTTATTATTATCTTCTGATAAGGAAGAAGAACTTAATGCTGGTAATTCAGTTTCAGTTTTTTTTCCTAATCAAGGAGAAAATGAAAGGGGTAGCCATATTAATATATCTGCAATTGGCTTAGCAAAGAATTCACCTAACAAAAAAAATGCTATTAAATTAATTGAGTACCTTACAAGTGAGGGAGCACAGGAGGTTTATGTCAATAATAGCTATGAATATCCCGCTAATCCTTCTGTCGAGCCATCAGAAATTGTTAAAAGCTGGGGTGAATTTAAAATCGACAAATTAAATTTAAATGCTTTGGGAGAGTACAGGTCCGATGCAATTAAAATATTTGATAGAACTGGTTGGAAATAAAAAAAATATTTATTTTAGAAAATAAAAGATGGGTTCTAGGAAGTATCTTTCTTGCAATAGTTTTTTTGTCACCTATCATAGCCCTTTTTGTCAATTTTTTTTCTAGTGATAAAAACACTTTAATCTATCTTTTAGAAACAGTATTATTAGACTATAGTTTTAATACAATCTATTTGATATTTATCGTTTCGATTTTTTCATTATTCTTAGGAATAATTCCTGCATGGTATATAAGTAACTATAAATTTTTTGGAAGAAATTTTTTTGACATAGCACTATATCTTCCTTTAGCTATTCCATCATATATTATGGGGTTTACTTATATAGATATTTTAAGCTATACAGGCCCTATTCAAAGTTTTTTTAGATCAAACGCCTCTTTTTTGGCTGATTATTTTAATAACGATTATCTTCAAATTGAAGTCCTTGGAATTATTCTTGGATTTGCATTATATCCGTATCTTTATGCTGCTTCAAGAATTTCTTTTAGCATGATTGGTTCAAATTACTTTAACATATCTAAAAATTTAGGGCTTTCTAAACTCCAAACTTTTTATAAGGTAATCTTACCCCTTTCTAGACCTGCAATTTTTTCTGGTCTTTTTTTAGTTATAATGGAAGTATTAAATGAATATGGGGCTGTTAAATATTTTGGTGTAAATACTTATACAACTGGTATTTTTAGATCGTGGTTTTCTTTAGGCGATGTAGGTGGGGCAATTCAGTTAGCTTGTATACTTCTTTTTGTTGTTATGGTATTATTTATTCTTGAGAAACAATCCTTGAAAAAATCAAAATTTTATTATGGAAAAAACGTGAAAATACAACAAATGATTTCTTTAAAAACAATATCATCAGCACCTATTATTTTGGTATGTTCTATACCATTTTTATTTGGTTTTTTAATTCCTTGTGTTTTTATTGTGTTTAATGTAATTCAAACTTATAATGAAATAAATTTTCATAAGCTTTTCATTCTTGTTAATAATAGTGTTTTTGTTTCTTCTTTAAGCTCTATTATTATAATCCTTATAGCTTTATTTTTTTTATTTGTTGAGAGGATATCAAAAAATAAAATTAATTCACAAATAAGTAATTTAATTTCATTAGGATATGCAATACCAGGAGCTGTTATAGGTTTGGGTTTAATTATTCTGTTCAGCCCTTTTTCTTTAATTGGCTCATTTTTTATATTATTTTTTGCATATATAATTAGATTTTTGGCTGTTGCTAAATCTCCAATAAAATCAAGTCTTGAGAAACATCCTGAAACATTTGATGATACTGGTAAAAACCTAGGGCTTTCCCCTTTGAGCTTATTAAAAAAAATACATTTACCTATAAATAAGTTTGCTCTTATAAGTGCATTTATTGTCACATTTATTGATGTAATGAAAGAATTGCCAATTACTCTAATTCTTAGACCTTTTAATTTTGATACTCTAGCAACTAAAACGTATGAATTTGCAGTTGAAGAAATGATCCCTTTATCAAGTATATATTCTCTGGTTATTATTTTAATTGGAAGTGTTATGTTATTATTTTTGAAAAAATTTATCAATAAACAAATAAATGTATCTTGAAATAAAAAATCTTGTAAAGCATTACGATAGTAAATTTCCTATTATAAAAGATTTAAGTTTTAAAGTTAAAAAAGGACAATTGATTTCTTTTTTAGGAGAAAGTGGTTCTGGAAAAACAACTTTTTTAAAATGTATTGCAGGATTAGAAAAAATTAATGGTGGGTCAATTACATTAAATTCAAAGTACTTAAATGCTGAGAATGTTTTTATTAAACCTCAGGAAAGAAAAGTTGGATTTGTTTTTCAAGACTACCCGCTGTTTCCTCACTTAAATCTTGAAGAAAATATTCTTTTTAATTTAGAAAAGAAATATTTAAAGAAGTTTAATTATATACTTAAACTAACCAGGCTTAAATATTTAGTTGACAGGTATCCTCATGAGCTATCAGGAGGAGAACAGCAAAGAGCATGTATCGCAAGGGCTCTTATAAGAGAACCTGAGCTCTTATTGTTGGACGAGCCTTTTAGTAATTTGGACGCAACAATAAAAGAAGCTATGAGAGAAGAAATCTATAAGATTATAAAGGAAACTAAGACTACGACTATTTTGGTGACTCATGATATAAAAGACGCAATGAATATATCAGATAAAATTATAATTTTTAAAGCAGGAGTTTTACAGCAATATGCTGACCCCGTTAAAATGTATTGCGAACCAGCTAATTGTTATTGTGCTGAAATATTAGGTGATATGAATAAGATTTTTCATAACAATGAAACGTATTATATCAGACCAGAAAAAGTTAAAATTATTAGTAAAAAATCAAAGTATAAAGTAGAAGTACACAAGTGTTTTTTTCAAGGAAAGGAATACAAGGTAAAAGGAAGAATGAATAATGAAATCTGGCATTTCTTTTCAAAAGAGTACGTAAGAGAAAAAGAAGATGTATATGTTGACTTTGGAAAAAAAGATTTAATTTATTTTGATCCTGTTTGTAAGAACTTTTTTAAATAAAAATCAATTTTTATTTAAGTATTTGTTAATTGTAGAATAAATTTCTTTAGAAATATTTTGATCTAAATTGTCTTTTTTTTCAGCTACCTCATCTCCAATATTAAACAATTCTTCAAACAACATACTCTCACCAACTTTTTTTTCTAATTTTATTTTATCTTCTATGTTAAATATGTTATCCCATGTATTTCTCACAAAATACCAATATTTATTATTTTTTTCCCACCATTTTTTTGCTGCAATACAGTTTGAATCATCAATTCTGGTATACCTATTCCATCCTTTTTCTTCTACTATCAACAAATCTTGACCAGCCTCTCTTTTTATTTTTTTATTATCCTGTTCGTGAACCCAGCCATTACTTGTGATTTCATGTCGATTAGTTCTCTTCATCACATTATAATCATTTCTTTTAGTTCGTTCTCTTCTGGGAAGAGGAGCATCTGTAGTGCTTTCCCAGTAATGTTTATTATCCTTGTGAATCCATGAACCTGTTCCCTGATACCTTGGACTATCGTCAACCTGATAAACTTTTTGAGACCACTGACCTTTAACTTCATTCTTTGTCAAAGTTTTTTTTCTCCATGACAAATCTTTTTCAAACTTTAAAAATTGTGTGTTTTCATATATCCAGTCTTGTCTCCAATGTTTAATTATAGTATTTTTCCCAACAATTAATAAATGTTGAACTACTATTTTTTTGGGTGTTTCCTCTATAACAAAAGCAAATTCTTTTCCTCCTGTCTTGTAGTTCTGATGAAATTTGTAGTCCTTAAATGGTGATATTGTTTCTGCATATTCAAAACTAACCTCCATACAACCACACATTGATTTTATAGATTCTACATCTAACTTCTTGTTTTTATTTATACCAAAGAGATAAGAAGTAGTAAATAATAATAATATTTGTAAAGGCTTCATGTTGTTTAGACTGTATTTAAATAAGCCTCAAGTTTAATCACTATTTAGATTAAGTACAAATAAAATTAATATTATTTAATCAAAAGATCTTAATCCTTCATTTGGTTGATATGTAAAAACAAAAGAATAATATTGTCCTTGATCTCTTAAGCCGTTTGGTGATTCTGGTGAGTCTTTATAGTAGCTGTTAATTTTCATCTTTGCAAACTTACCATCATGTGTTTTTATTATCAATACTTTTCCAGCAATTGGAGACACAACATAGGTTTGGGAATTATAAATATACCATCCATTTTCACTACCTCTTGGTATAGCAGTATCATTTTGAGAATCTTGTTTAAATTCAGTATCTGCTGGTGCTTCTTTAACATTAAAATATGCATCAGAAGCTATATAAACACCACCCTTACCTGTTCTTTCTGGTTCTTCGTTTCCACCTTTAACTCCTCCATTAACTAAAATATCAGTTGCTCTAAGTGCAATATCCCATGAATTGTCAGAAACGGTATCTTCTTTTGCAAAACTATAAAGAACATATGTTCCTGCAGGCGGCTCACCGGGTCTTGATGTTGTAGGAGCATGTAAATTTGTTACAGTTACTCCGACTACTGGTAATAAAAC
>Ga0066836_10001218_pt1 | contig 13360 bp, 14 predicted proteins | sample ETNtaG_18_FD_71568 | JGI IMG/M metagenome (GOLD analysis project Ga0066836, IMG submission 71568) | Marine microbial and viral communities from oxygen minimum zone, Eastern Pacific Ocean - ETNP201302SV91 | ecosystem: Environmental > Aquatic > Marine > Oceanic | place: Pacific Ocean: Eastern...
TTTTCTTCAATATTTCCTTTAATTAAACTTCTTCCCATAATTATTTTATTTGCACCATTTTTTATACTTTCTAATGGCGTACAAACACGTTTTTGATCATTTTTAGTATCTTCGTGCATTCTTATTCCAGGAGTAAAAATTAATAGATCGGGGCCTATTATTTTTCTGACAATTTTTGCTTCATGTCCAGAACACACAACACCAACTTCCTTTTCTTTTGCAACTTTAGCTAATTTTTCAACTTGCTGAATTACAGTATTCTGATTTCCCATTTCTTTTAAATCATCGTCACTTAAAGATGTTAATATAGTAACCATCATCAATTTAGGTTTAGATTTAATTTCATCCGCAGCCTTTTTTGCGCTTTCAATTAGTTCTTTACCGCCTTGGCCATGGATAGTTAAGAAACCAAATTCGATATCATTTAAAGCTTTAACGGCTTTATAAACAGTTTCCGGGATATCTTTTAATTTAATGTCTAACATTAAATTTTTAACTCCCATTTGATTAAATTTTTTAATACCCGCTTTTCCGTGAGCATTAAAAAATTCTAAACCAAGTTTTATTGTGAAAATTCTATCTTTTATTTTTTTTGTAAGATTAATAGCTTCGTCAAGATTTGTTGTGTCTAAGGCAAGTATAATTCTATTCACTAATATTAATGAGTATCAGATATTTTATTGTGAGTAAAATTTTTGTTTAGCCGTTCAAAAAAAATTTTACTCATTTTCCATTTAATAGCATTTTTTTCAGGTATCTCTACTATTTCTGAATTTTTTGGGTTTCTTCCAATTCTGGCTTTTCTTTTGATTAATTTATAAGTTCCAAATCCCCTGATTTCTACATTTTCCCCTCTGCACAGAGCTTCTTCAATTTCAAAAAAAATGATTTCTAGAATTTTTTCCACATCCTTACGTAGAAGGTAGGGATGATGGTTGCATATTTTTTGTAACAACTCAGATCTAACCATAAGTTTATTATATAGTTATTTCTTTTTTTTATTTTTTTTAACTAGAAGCGGTCCAAGTATTTCACCTAAAACACCACCAGAATCTTTCGAGCCGTATTTTTTAACAGCTTCCTTAGTCATTTTTTCTTCTAAAGCTTTAATAGAAAGAGTAATTTTTCTTTTTTCTTTATCCAGCTCTGTAATTAAAGCGTCAACATGGTCGCCCTTCACGAATCTAGATTGTCGCTGGTTTTCAATTTCTTTTGCTAGTTGATTCTTTTTTATTAAAATTGATAAATTTTTCTTACCAACGGTTACATAAATTCCATTTTGTGATGTGCCTTGCACAATAGCAGTAATTACATCTGAAACATTTTTGTTTGAAAAGTAATCAAAAGGATCATTTTCGAGTTGTTTTATACCAAGTCTAATTTTTTCTTCTTTTCTATTGATTTCTAGGATTTTAAAGGAGACCACTTGGTTTTTTTTATATTTTTCTAGCTCAGATTCTTTTTCTGACCAATTTAAATCTTTATAATGACAAAGACCATCAAGTTCAGTATTTTTTATTGAAATGAATAAACCATAATCGGTTCGATTCTTAATTGATCCTTCAGATTTATCTCCTACTTTGAAGTCTTTATTAAATTTATCCCATGGATTTACCAATGTATTTTTGTAACTTAATGAAAGCCTTCTTTTTTCCATGTCTTTTTCTAAAAGAATTACTTCGATTTTTTGACTAGTGCTCAAGATCTTGCCAGGATGTATATTCTTTTTAGTCCAGCTCAGCTCGCTCTGATGGATAAGGCCCTCCAAGCCGTCCTCAAGCTTGGCAAAGCATCCGTAGTCTTGGACCTTCGTGACGGTGGCCGGATACTTTTTTCCTATTTCGTATTTATTTATAATTTTTGTATAAGGGTCTTCTGTAAGATGTTTTATACTTACACTGATTTTAAGTTTTATTGGTTCAATTTTTGTAATTTTTACTTTTACAGATTGTCCCATTGAAAGCAATTCAGATGGTTTGTTGATTCTACTCCAAGAAATATCCGTAATGTGCAGCAAGGCGTCCACACCATTTAAGTCCAAAAAACAACCCCAATCTGTAAGGTTCTTAACTATCCCTGTGACTATGTCACCTTCTTTCAATTTAGATATAATTTTGTTTTTATCTTTGTTTCTAATTTTTTCTATGACCGCTCTGCGGGACAGTACGATATTTCCACGCTTCTTATCTAATTTCACACATTCAAAGGTTTGAGGAACTTTCATTAGAGAATCAACATTTTTAATTGGGCGTAAATCGAGCTGTGAGGCGGGCAGAAAGCAGAGGCAAGAATCTACGTTAACGACAAAACCACCTTTACATTTTGAAATAATAATTCCCTGTACCTCTTCTTTATTTGCAAATGATCGCTCCATTTTTCGCCAGGATTTTACACGTCTAGCCTTTTCTCTAGAAACTACAATTTCCCCATTTTTATTTTCAATTTTTTCTAGAAGCACTTCAATTTTTGATCCGATTGCGATTGAATCAATTTCTTTAGTAAGTTTAAATTCTTCAAGAGGTATAGCTCCTGAACTTTTTAATCCTAAATCAATAAAGACAAATTTTTTCCCTATTTCTTCTACGGTACCAGTTACTGTTTCGCCTTCACGAAATGATCTATTACTTAAATCATCCAAAAGGAGTTTTTCAAACTCTTGGTGTGACTTGCTTTTATCCTGTTTTATACTTTCCATTTTTTAAAAATAAATTTTTTTCAATTTCATTTGACATTTTAACAACCATTTCTTTTTTATTTAAAATGTCGGTGCGTATTACTATCGAATCTTTAGTTTGAATTAAAGGAGAAAAGCGCCTTTTAACATCAAGTTCATTACGTTTTTTAAGGGATTTTTTTACATTTTCCAAAGTAATACTGCTGTTTAAGCTTTTTAAATCCTTCCATCGTCTATATGCCGCTGTATTCAGATTACATTTAAAAAAGAAGGCAAGGTCATAACGAGGGTTTTTATTGAGTATTTTTGTTGAAATATCCCGACCCTCTATAGCAATTTTTTTATATTTTTTAGCAAATTGTTTTTGATATTTTTTTAGTATTAATCGAATATTTTTTTGTTTAGCAATAATAGCAGAATAATTACTTATTTCATTTGAGTGCAATCTGAGCGAAGTTAAATATTTATAATTTAGTTTTTTAAATTTTTTTTTAAGAAAAGGTATTTTTTTTTTGGGGTTATTTTTTAAAATTAAAAAGGCAGCGTAACGATATAAAAGGCCTGAGTTTAACAATCTAAGCTTATACTTTTTTGCTATTAATTTTGCTCCTAAACTTTTTCCAGAAGCACTAAATCCGTCAAAAGCAAGGCAAATTTTTTTTATATTATTTTTTTTTAATTTCAATTTTTCCTCCTAAGTTTTTAATTAAAGAAAGAAAATTAGGAAACGAGGTATTTACAGTTTCGAAATTATGAATTTCTATTCTTCCTCCAACTAGCAAACCAAGTATAGACCAAGACATGGCAATACGATGATCGTTATTAGAAAAAATATGAAGTTTTTTTCTAATTTTGACGTCTGGGTTTCCATAGATTTTTAAACTATCATTTGTCGATTTAGTTTTTATACCAATTTTATTTAGTCCTATTTCCATATTTTTAATACGATCGGATTCTTTATGTCTTAACTCATTTATTCCTGTAAATTTTGACAAACCTTTAGTCAAGGCCGCAATTACGAAAAGTGTAGAAAATTCATCGATAAGAAATGGAACTAAAACTTTAGGACAATTTATTGGACTTAGTTTGCTGCTTTTTACCACAATATTACCAACAGATTCTCCTGATATTTTTCTTAGATTTTTTATTTTTATATTTGCATTCATTTTTTCTTTTAAGATTTTAAAAAAACCAATTCTTGTAGGATTGCACATTACATTTTTTATTATTAATTTGGAATTCGGAGTTAAAAGCGTTAATGCAATTAAAAATGAAGCAGAACTCGGATCGGAATTAACTGTATAGTTGAAAGAGTGTAAGTTTTTTTGACCTCTTAATGTAATAAGGTTGCCCTGTTTTAATTTTTTTATCTTAATGTCTGCATCGATTTTTTTTAAAAAAAGTTCAGTATGATTTCTACTAATTTTTTTTTCTTCAACAGAGGTTATTCCTGGAGTTGAAAGGGCTGATAAAAGTATTAAGCTTTTAATTTGTGCGCTTCCTTTTTTTTCAATATGCTTTTGAGCCAATGGCATTGAAGTTCCCTCTATTGTGATTGGAAGTGTAAATTTTTTTGATGGATAGAAAAAACATCCTATTTTACTTAGCGGTTCAATAACACGAGACATATCTCTTTTGTTCATAGACTTATCTCCATATAGATAAAATTTTCCAACATGAGTTGAAAGTAGGCCACATAGTAGTCTTGCTGTAGTTCCGCTGTTTCCCACATATATTTTTGTTAATTTTTTTTTTGATTTAAAAGAATTTAAACCATTTCCATAAACTGAGTAAATATTATTATTTTTCACTATTTTTACACCTAAAGTCTTAAGAGCTTTTAAGCAATTTAATACATCCTCCGATTCCAATAAGTTTTTTATTTTTGACACACCTATGCATTGACTTGCTAGCATTAGCGCTCTTAAACTTAAAGATTTATCCGCTGATACTTTTAATGTTTTATTAAATTTTCTAATTTTATTATTTATTGAAACAGAAATACTTTTTTTCATTATTTCTCAAATAAAATCATCACCAAAATATAATTTTTTCGCATCAGGGTTATTTACAATTTGACGAGGGGTGCCATTAGCAACAATTGTTCCGTTCGCCACCACATAAGCCCTGTCGACTATGCTAAGCAACTGACTTGCATTATGATCAGTAACGATTGCAGCACATCCACGTTTTTGTAACTTTAAAAGTAAACCTTTAATATCTTGAATACTTAAGAGGTCTACTCCGGCAAAAGGTTCGTCTAATAGCAACACTTTAGGATTGCTTATTAAACATCGTGCAATTTCTGTCCTCCTGCGTTCTCCTCCTGACAATGCGGTCGCTTTAACATCTCTTAAATGTGTTATTGAAAATTCAGCCATTAACTTTTCAACCACATCCTTTTGTTCGCGCTGATTTTTTTTTATAATTTGAGCTATCGCTAATAAATTTTCATATACAGTAAGCCCTCTAAAGATCGAGGTTTGTTGAGGTAAATATGCAATTCCTATTTTCGATCTCTCATGAATAGCTAAATTTGTTAATTTGATTTTGTCTAAAAAAATATCTCCAAAATCTGGTTTTAATAACCCCAATACAATATTCATAAAAGTACTTTTGCCAGCTCCATTGCTCCCTAATAAGCCTAGCATTTCACCCTTATTTAAACTGATATCAATTTTTCTTAAAACAACTCTATCACCAAATGATTTAGATATGTTTTTTGCAGAAAACACGGGTTTAGATTTAAATTTTATGATTCTGAATTTTTTTATATTGCTCATTTAATTACTTTCATTTTTACAGAATTATCTTCAAACATTGAAATTTTAAAATATTTTGTTTCAAAATCATAATCAATTTTATCAGCGTAGAGTGTACCGGTAGGGTTTTTCAAACTTACACTGTTATAAATTTTCACAGCATTATTGGTTGCTAATAGGTCCAAGTTTTCTGCAAAAATTTTTGTTTCTCCATCGGTGGCTTTTACTTCTTCTTCAAAAAAACAATCATAAGTAGCTTTATTATATTTACCCCTGTTTGATACTATATTTACAATTCTTCCATCATTTAAATATAAAATTACATGCATTTTTTTCATATACACAACATCAGGATCCTCATCTAATATATGTGCTTTTTCAGAGCTTACGGTGAATTTTTTATCCAAATCATAAAGACCTTTATATTCTACATTTTCAAATGAAGTATCATGAGTTTTTTCTTTTAATATTACCGAATCTTTTTGAGACTCTGCGGTGTTAGTAATTTTATTTGTTTGTATGTATGGATAGTAAAAATATGTAATTAGAATTAAAAGAAGGCCAATTGAAACCAGGATAATTTGTATATTTTTTTCTTTTTTTTTCATTTAATTCCTCGACTTAAACAATGATGCAAGTGAATAACACCAACAATTTTTTTAATTTTTTTATTAATATCTTGATTGCGAGTAACTAAAAGAGAACTTATTTCTTTAGAATTCATTTTTTCAATTGCAGAAAGAGCAGTTGAAGAATCAGAAATCCACGAAGGATTTTTGCTGCAAACATTTTGAATTTTTTTTTTATATAAATTATTAGAATTTCTACGCAAATCCCCATCGGTAATAATGTTAATTTTTCCACTTTTTTCTCGACAACAAACTATACCCAATTTCTTTTTCGACATTTCTTTTATTGCCACTCGCATAGTTTGTTTTGAGGATACCAAAGGAATTTCTTTACCTTTTGCCATAATTTCATTTACCAAGATTAATGAACTGGCCAATGTTCCAGATGGGTGGGTCGTGATAAATTTTTTGTTTGTCCATTTTTTTCTTTTCATGCAAGCAATTGCTAAAGCGTCTCCCCAAGAAAGAAAATTTAAACTAGAAGAGGTTGGAGCCAAACTGTGACCAGCTTCCGCAACTTTAGGAAGTAAAATTTTAATTGTGGAATTACGTAAGAGCATGGACGAAGATTTACAGCTAACACCAATAATATTTATATTATGTCTATTAGCATATCTTAGTATACTATTTAATTCAGAAGACTCTCCAGAAACACTAAACATTAATAAAATATCCTGATTTTTTTGTACGGCTCCCAAACCTCCATGCTGAAGATCAGTTGCGTTAAAAGCAACACTAGGAGTTCCAAGACTTGATAGCGTGGAACTCACCTTAATGCCTACAATGTAACTCTTTCCAACTCCGACTACCAAAACTTTACCTCGAGTTTTGTAAATTAAATTGACTGCTTTTGAAAACTGTGAGGAGCGTGCAAAACTAGAAGATAACTTTTTTAATGCAGAAATTTCTGTTTGAACCGTTTTTTTTGCAATTTGTAAATCTTTATTCATTTAATGTTGAAAAATATCTTCTGTAAATCCACTTTGATCTAATTTTATTCTTGTTTTTAAAAATAGAATAGAATTATTATATAATTCTATTCTATTTTCCCTTACGAGCATTTTATATAAAGCATCTTTTATTTTATGCAAATATATAACATCGTTGCTGCAATATTGTAGTTGGGCATCTGTTAGTTCAGATAAATTTTTATTCCAATCGCTGCTTCCAAGTCTTTTATCCATTTTTTTATTACAAAATTCCATAACAAGATCTTTTAAACCATGAGACTGAGAGTAAGTTCTGCATAACTTACTAGCTATTTTTGTGTCAAAAATATTTTTTACATTACATTTAAGAAAATACTCTAAACCAGAAACATCATACCTTAAATAATGGCCAATTTTTGTAATTTTGTCATTTTCTAAAATTTTTACAATATTTGGAGCTTTATAATTTTTTCTATCTGGCTGTATAATATAAGCATCATTATTTCCTGTACTAAATTGAATTAAACTAAGCTTATCTCTATGAGGAATTTGTAATCCAGATCCTTCAGTATCTATTGAAAGACTTGAATGTTTTTCTAATTCTTTTAAAGCGCTAACATCTATATCATCTTGATATTTAAAAATTTTTGTCATACCTAAGCTCATATATAGTGTTAATGTTGTCAAAATGCAAAATAATCAAAAAATAATAGCTATTTTTGGGGCTGGAGGATTTCTTGGTAAACATTTAATACGCGAACTAACAAAGTTGGACTACCGGATTAAGATAGCTAGCAGAAATCCTTACTTAAAAGGTTATTTAAAACCTCTAGGTAATCCAGGGCAAATTGAATTATTCAAAACTAATATTTTTGATTCAGAGGATGTTAAACAAGTTTTAAAAAATTGTGATTATGTAATTAATCTTGTGGGAATTCTTCACGAGACAAAAAAACAAAAATTTAAAAAAATTCACTCAAATTTTCCATATTTATTAAGTAGTTTATGTAATGAATTTAAAATTAAAAATTTTATTCATATCAGCGCTCTTGGAGTTAAAGAAAAACATGTTTCAAAATACATGCAATCAAAACTTGAAGGTGAAAAAAAAATTAAAGAAAATTTTAAATCATCGGTTATTTTAAGACCGTCAGTTGTTTTTGGACCTGAGGATAAATTTTTTAATACATTTGCATCTATTGCACAAATTTCACCTATTCTTCCTTTAGTTGGGGGAGGAAAAACAAAATTTTCACCTATTTATGTAGGCGATGTGGCTAAGGCTATTGTCAAAACGTTAACAATTAATAATCAAAAACCTAAAATTTACGAATTAGGAGGACCTGAAAATTTCTCATTTAAAGAATTAATGCAAATATTATTAAAAGAGATTAAAAAAGATAGATTTTTAATTTCTATTCCTTTTAGCCTGGCAAAATTTCAGTCTTATTTTTTGCAAATGCTACCTAATCCTATTTTAACTCCTGATCAAGTTGAAATGTTAAAATTTAATAATGTTCTTACTGGCGAACATCCTGCTCTTAAAGATTTGGGTATAAGTGGAAAAACTATAGAAAGTGTATTACCCAAATATATTTACAGATTTAGAGCCGGCGGTCAATTTGGATAAAATTAACTTACAAAAGTCAAGTTAGGCAGATTTAATTTTTTTCTCAATAAATTTAGGAATATCTTCTTCGGTAATTTGATCTTCTTCTTTAGCGTTTTTGGGTTGAAAAGCATATAGCACATGAAGTTTACAATAAGGAAATTTTTCCATAGGTTTACGTCCACAAAAATAAAAACTTTCTTCGTGAGGATGACCAATCGGCCATTTGCATGTTTCATCTGTTAACTCTTCGAGTTTAATTGGATTTTCTTGTTCGAAATTTTTATCTAATAATAACGCTTTGAATCTAGCTTTTCTTCCTAGTTTTTGTGGCTTAGCTTCCGAAGGATCATTTTTTTGTTTGCTTGTATTTGTTTCTATTTTTTTTGATATTGATCTTGCTTCTAATTTTAAACGATGAGCTTTACCAATTACTGCATTACGAGTGGTGTCTCCAAGCAAGTTAGCAATTTGACTACCGGAATGTCCTTTTTTCCAAAGTTCTCTTAGTTTTGCTTCTTTCTCAGGTGTCCAACTCATTTTTTATTAAATTATTAAATCTACTATATCTTGTATTTGCAATAAAAAAAACCACCCCATGTGGATATGTTATTCACATATCTTTTTTTGCTATATAAGCGTCCTCATGGTTGAAATTGAAAAAAAATACAAAATCTATGAAAAAAATTTTGGTTATATTAATTGGTTAGGTTTTTTTACCTTATATAAGAAAGAGATATTCAGATTTTTAAAAGTAGCAATTCAAACAATAATTTCTCCGCTTGTAACAGCGTTGCTTTTTTTAGTGGTACTTTCTTTAGCAATTGGCAATGAAAGAGGCGGAGCTTTAGGGTTTCCATTTATAACATTTCTTGCACCAGGACTTATAGCAATGCAAATAATACAACAGGCTTTTTCTCATACCTCCTCTTCAATTATGATAGGCAAAATACAAGGAAATATTGTAGACGTTTTATATGCTCCACTATCGCCCGCAGAAGTAACTTTGGCTACTATTTTGGCAGGGGTGACTAGGAGTTTTATTATTGCGGCTGTTTCAATATTAGTATTTAATTTAATTATTGACCTAGAATTTCATAGTTTTTTAATGATTTTTATATATACATTTTTAGGATCCTTTATATTGGGCGCGCTAGGCTTTATCATTGGATTGTGGGCTGAAAAATTTGATAATATGGCTTCTGCTACCAATTTTATTATAGTTCCTTTATCATTTTTATCGGGCACCTTTTATTCAATTAAAAAATTACCAGAAATTTTACAAATAATAAGTGAATGGAATCCTTTTTTTTATATGATTGATGGCTTTAGATATGGTTTTTTAGGTGTGTCCGATGGCTCTATAAAATTTGGCTTGTTCTATCTTATTGTATTAAGCTGCTTAATTTGGTTTGCTTCATTTATACTATTTAAAAAAGGTTATAAAATAAAATTCTAGTTTATTTATGAGTTCAGTTCTTGGTACATACGCAAGAAAAGATATATCTTTTAAAGAGGGAAAGGGTAGCTATTTATATACAGAAAAAGGAGAAAAATATCTTGATTTTGTTCAAGGAATTGCAACTAACATTTTGGGGCATTGTCACGAACATTTAGTCAAAACTATTCAAGATCAATCAAAAAAATTGTGGCATGTTTCCAACGCCTTTATTATTCCTGAGCAAGAAAGATTAGCCAAAAGATTAACCGATAATACATTTGCTGACTATGTTTGTTTTCAAAATTCAGGAACTGAAGCTACAGAAGCAAGCATTAAGATCGCTAGAAAATATTTTCACAAAATTGGAAAACCTGAAAAAAATAGAATCATAACTTTCCAAGGAGCCTTTCATGGAAGAACTTTAGCAGCTCTATTTGCTGCCGATAACCCTAAACATACTGAAGGATTTGGACCAAAAGTGGAAGGTTTTGATCAAGTTCCCTTTGCTGATCAAGAAATTATAAAAAAAACTATTAATAAAAATACAGCAGCAATAATGGTGGAGACAATTATGGGAGAAGGAGGGATTAAGGTTGTGCCAGATTTATGCATTAAAGGCTTAAGGGAGATATGTGATGAAAATAATATACTTTTAATCTTAGATGAGGTCCAGTGCGCCTACAGAACTGGTGACTTTTTCGCATTTGAAAAATCGGGAATAAAACCAGATATTGTTCCAATTGCCAAAGGGATTGGTGGAGGGTTTCCTCTTGGAGCATGCTTGGTTAATAAAAAAGTTTCAGTAGGGATGACCCCCGGTTCACATGGAAGTACTTTTGGTGGAAATCCATTAGCAATGTCCATAGGAAATGCTGTTCTTGATATTATTTTAAAAAAAAATTTTTTAAAAGATGTTAAAAAAAAAGGTGAATATTTTGATCATGGTTTATGCAGAATTAAAGATAATTATCCTAAAGTTATTGCGGAAGTAAGAGGAATTGGTCTTATAAAGGGATTAAAGTTACTTGTAGATAATAGCGAATTTATAAAAAAACTCATGAAACACAAAATGCTTACAGTAAAAGCTGAAGAAAATGTAATAAGGCTTTTTCCACCACTTACAGTAGATAATAAAGAACTAGACGAAGCTCTTGATAAAATAGCAAAGGTTTGTGAAGAAATGAGCTAAATATGAAAAATTTTATAAATATTGCAGATATAGATAAAAAAGATTTAAGAAAAATTATTAATAATTCCAAATCCCAAAAAAATTCATTAGATTCAAATTCCCTTTTAAAAAATAAAACTTTGATTATGATTTTTGAAAAACCTTCAACAAGAACAAGGATTTCTTTTGAACTTGCCATGAAACAATTAGGGGGCAATGTTTTAATTTTAAACCCAAAAGAAAGTCATTATGGAGGTGGAGATGAAAGTATCCATGACACAGCAAAAGTCCTGTCCCAATATGGAGATATTGTAATGATGAGAACAGATAAACATAAACATTTTTTAAACTTTTCTAAACATTTGGACATTCCAATAATTAATGGATTAACAAACTTGAGCCATCCCTGCCAAATTATGTCTGATATTATGACTTTTGAAGAATTAAAAGGGCCAGTCACAAATAAAAAAATTGCTTGGTTAGGTGACGGAAATAATGTTGTTCACTCTTTAATTGAAGCGTCAGTAAAATTTAATTTTGAATTGTCTATTGCTTCTCCAGAAAAGTTAAAACCTAATAAGGAAATTATTCAGTGGGCTAAAAAGAAAAAAGCAAAAATCTTAATTACAAAAAATCCTGAGGATGCTGCTAATTCTGCTGATTGCATCATGACTGATAAGTGGATTTCTATGGCAGATGAAGTAAATAAAAAAAAAAAGAAAAAATTATTAAAACATTATCAGGTAAATAAAAAAATTATGAAATTAGCTAAACCGGATGCAATTTTTTTACATTGTTTGCCAGCAAATAGAGGAGAAGAGGTTACCGATGAAGTTATGGATGGAAAACAATCTGTTGTTTGGCTAGAAGCACATAATAGAATTCATGTACAAAAAAGCATTATTCAGTGGTGTCTTAAATAAATATCTAGTTTAACGGCAAAGGGTTATTTGTGTTTTCATTCATGTACAGGATTATAGCAGCTCTATCTTTCTCATTTTTTAATCCAGCAAATGCCATTTTAGTCCCTTTTATCCATTCTTTTGGTTTTATCAAAAAACCATTCATTTCTTCAAATGACCATGATTTTCCATAGGCCGTCATTGCTTTTGAATATTTGTAATCTGGAAGAGAACCAACTTTTCTTCCAAGCACACCCCATAAAGATGGTCCAATTTTATTCCCTCCACCTTCAGCAATACTATGGCAAGCTGCGCATTTTGAAAAAACTTTTGCTCCCTCAGTACTATTTGTTGAAGCAAAGAGGGACATAATATTCCCAGATTCTGAACTTGACGAGCTTGTTTCTGTAGATGTAGACTCTGTAGTGACCGTTGTTACTTGATAAGCAGATTTTTCTGGTTTTTCTACATAATATATTAGATCTGTAATTTTATTGATTCCTAAAACTAGGATTACGGCAAATACAATGGAAACAATAATTTTATTCATTTTAATAAATCTTATAAATTTAGTACAACTCTACTCTAAGTTATATCATGACTTATAGTAATAAAATGGACTTTTAGACGCATAATTTTCTTATTCTATTTATATGAAAAACACTGCAATAATAATACCAACCCGACTGGGAGCAAAAAGATTCCCTAATAAACCTTTGGCCAAAATTAACAATGTACCGATGATCATTCATGTACTTAATAGAGCCAGAGAGTCAAAAGTTGGAGATGTTTTTGTTGCAACTCCCGACAAAGAAATTTTCCAAGTTGTTGAGCAAAATGGTGGACAGGCAATTATGACTAAATCTATTCATCCTTCGGGTAGTGATCGTATTTATGAAGCATATGCCAAAAAATTAAAAGGCAATGCTGATTTAATTATTAATCTTCAAGGCGATATGCCTAATATCAAACCCCATTCGATCGTAAAATTAGAAAAATTTATGAGAAATAATGATTGCGACATAGGAACACTGGCCTCCGATATTTTAGATAATAATGAAGTGGAGGATCCAAATATTGTAAAAGTTCACACAGACAAAATATTAAAAGATGGTGATTTTTCTATAGCTAAGGATTTTTTTAGAACAAAAAAAGATTTAAAAGATGAAAAAATCTATCATCACATAGGAATTTATGCCTTTACAAGCACCGCTTTAACAAAGTATGTAAAGTTTGCTAGATCTAA
>Ga0066836_10001220_pt1 | contig 13354 bp, 9 predicted proteins | sample ETNtaG_18_FD_71568 | JGI IMG/M metagenome (GOLD analysis project Ga0066836, IMG submission 71568) | Marine microbial and viral communities from oxygen minimum zone, Eastern Pacific Ocean - ETNP201302SV91 | ecosystem: Environmental > Aquatic > Marine > Oceanic | place: Pacific Ocean: Eastern...
TCTGACATTTTTTTATCTTTTCTTTTTCTGGATGCATCAATTAACCATCTAATAGCTAAAGCTTGAGATCTTTTAGACTTTACCTCAACAGGAACTTGATAAGTTGCCCCGCCAACTCTTCTTGATCTAACTTCTAATGTTGGTCTTATATTGCTTATTGCATCATTAAAAACATTTATTGGTTCATCTTTGGATTTTGCTTTAATTCTATCTAGCGCATCATAAACAATTTTTTCAGCAATAGTTTTTTTTCCATCATACATTATTGAATTAATTAATTTTGGGATTATTACAGATTTATATTTTGGATCAACGATTGGAATTTTTTTTGGAGCTTTTCTTTTTCTAGACATAAATTATTTAGCTCTCTTTGCTCCATACTTAGATCTTTGTTGTTTTCTATTTTGGACTCCTTGGGTATCTAGATTTCCTCTTAGAATATGATAACGAACTCCAGGTAAATCTTTAACTCTACCACCTCTTATCAAGACAACTGAGTGCTCTTGAAGATTGTGTCCTTCACCAGGTATATAAGAAGTTACCTCGTGTCCATTTGACAATCTGACTCTTGCTACTTTTCTTAATGCTGAATTTGGTTTTTTTGGTGTTGTTGTATAAACTTTTAAACAAACTCCTCTTTTTTGAGGAGATTTTTCTAATGCTGGGACTTTATCCCTAACTTTAGGTTTAATTCTTTTTTTTTTTAACAACTGATTTATAGTTGGCATAAATTTTAATATTTCTATTTTTGATTAAAATAACTGACTAGTCATGTGTGGCAGCGTTTAGTACTTAATGCACTACATCCAACCAAAAACATCGCCAAAATACAGTAGAAATCTATTTTGTCAAACTATTTTACTTATAAATGTGGTTTATTTTTATTGATTTGCTTGAGATTCTTGAGTTTCAGTAGCTTCCATCTTCTGTTGTTCAGACAAGAACTTATTGTCTTGTTCTACAGCTTTTTTGTTCCAATTATTTTTTATAGATCCTGTGCCAGCTGGAACTAACCTTCCAACAATAACATTTTCCTTTAATCCTTTCAATTTATCAACTTTTCCTCTTATTGCTGCGTCAGTTAAAACTCTTGTTGTTTCTTGGAATGAAGCAGCTGATATAAATGACTCTGTTTGTAGAGATGCTTTAGTAATTCCCATTAGAACTCTTTCCCCGGCTAATTCTTTCTTATTTTCAGATTTCAAACTCTCATTAATTTCATCAAATTTATTTTTGTCAATAATTTCACCAGGTAATAAATTTGAGTCTCCTGGATCTTTAATTTCAATTTTTTTAAGCATTTGTTTTAAAATTGTTTCTATATGTTTATCATTAATAATTACTCCTTGCAGTCTGTAAACTTCTTGTACTTGATTTACAAAATATTCAGTAAGTTCCTCTATACCCAATATTCTTAAAATATCATGAGGTAAAGGCTGTCCATCTAATAAATATTCTCCTTTTTTAATATTTTCACCTTGATTGAAGTTAATGTGTTTTCCTTTAGGGATTAAATAATTTGATTCTTCATCGTCATCTGACTTAATTGTAACTTTTTGTTTACCTCTTACTTCTTTTCCAAAAATAACTTTTCCATCATTTTCTGCAATTATTGCACTGTCTTTAGCTTTTCTAGCTTCAAATAATTCAGCTACTCTAGGCAAGCCTCCTGTGATATCTTTAGTTTTTGAGGTTTCTTTTGGTAATCTAGCTATAACATCACCTGCCGTAATTTTTTGTCCATCTTTTACAGATAAAATTGAATCTGGCACAAGATAATATCGTGCTTCATTGTCATCTGCTTTTTTTACTACATTACCCTTTTCATCTCTAAGAGTAATTCGTGGTTTCAAATCAGTATTTTTTGATTGTGTTTTCCAATCAATAACTGTTTTTGTAGAAACTCCAGTAGCGTCATCCATTGTTTCAGCTAATGATGCACCATCTATAAGATCAACATAATTAGCTATTCCATTTTTTTCTGCGATTACAGGTGTAGTATACGGATCCCATTCACAAATTTTATCGTTTTTATTTACCTTGTTTTCATTTTGAAAAAATAATTTTGATCCATAAGGAACTTTATATGAAGCTATTTGCAGTCCATTTTCATCTTCAATAGAAAGCTGAGTATTTCTACCCATAACAATAAAATTTTTCTTGGAATCTTCTATTAAATTTGTATTTGTTATTTTTAATATTCCTTTTTTATTAGCAATAATTTGAGAATCTTGTTTAATTGATGCTGTTCCACCTATGTGAAATGTTCTCATTGTAAGCTGTGTTCCTGGTTCACCTATCGATTGAGCCGAAATCATTCCTATAGCTTCACCGACATGAACTAATTTACCTCTACCTAAATCTCTTCCGTAACATGTGGCGCAGACTCCATTTCTTAAGCTGCATGTAATAACTGAATAAACATCTATAACTTTAACTCCAGCAGAGTCTATTTTTTCACACAATGTTTCGTTTATCATTTCGCCTTTTTTTATAATTACCTCTCCATTTATCGGGTTTTTTACATTGCTAGCGGCTACTCTCCCAAGAACTCTTTCAGCTAAACTTACTATAACATTTCCACCTTCAATTATTTCTGACAAAGTTATGTAGTCTGGGTTATCACATTTTATTTTAGTTACTGTTAAATCTTGAGCTACATCACATAATCTTCTAGTAAGATATCCAGAATTTGCTGTTTTCAACGCTGTATCAGCCAGTCCTTTTCTTGCTCCATGAGTTGAATTAAAATACTCAAGAGCAGTAAGACCTTCTTTAAAATTAGAAGTAATCGGTGACTCGATAATTTCACCAGAAGGTTTAGCAATTAAACCTCTCATTCCCGCTAGTTGTTTCATTTGAGCAGCAGAACCTCTTGCTCCACTATCTGCCATCATAAAAACAGAATTAATTTTAAGACCCTCCTTGGTTACTTCTGTAGCTGAAATTTTTTTCATCATTTCTGCTGCTACTCTGTCAGTACATTTAGACCAAGCATCCACAACTTTATTGTATTTTTCACCTCTAGTAATTAAACCTTCAGAATATTGTGTCTCATATTCAGAAATCAATTTTTTTGTTTCATCTATTAATTGCTGTTTATTTTCTGGTATTATTAAATCATCTTTTCCAAATGAAATACCTGCTTTAAAAGCATGTTTAAATCCTAAATTTTTTAATTTATCACAAAACACAACAGTAGATTTTTGTCCTGAAAATCTAAAAACATGGTCAATTATCTCTGAAACAGTTCTTTTTGGTAAAAGTCTATCAATTAGAGAAAATTTATTATTAGTATTTTTTGGTAAGAGATTTGCTAATAAAAATCTTCCTGCTGTACTTATATGCTTTTCATATTTTATTTTACCATTTTCATCCATGGTCTCAAATCTTGATACTATTCTTGAATGTACATTTATTTGTCCAGATTCTAAACCATGATCAATTTCAGATATGTTTGTAAAATAACCTTCTATTTTATCTGTTTGATATGGTGGCTGAGATAAATAATAAATTCCTAAAATCATATCTTGGCTAGGTACAATTATCGGCTTACCATTAGAAGGGCTTAAAATATTGTTTGTAGACATCATTAGCACTCTTGCTTCCAATTGAGCTTCTAAACTTAAAGGAACATGTACAGCCATTTGATCGCCGTCAAAATCGGCATTGAATGCTGCGCAAGTTAAAGGGTGCAATTCTATAGCGTCACCTTCAATTAGTTTCGGTTCAAATGCCTGAACACCTAGTCTATGTAAAGTTGGTGCTCTATTTAATATAACTGGATGTTCTCTAACAATTTCTTCCAATGCATCCCAAACTTCATTTCTTTCTCTTTCAACTAATTTTTTTGCTTGTTTGATCGTTGATGCAAGTCCTAGTTTGTTTAATCTTGCATATAAAAAAGGTTTAAATAACTCTAAAGCCATTTTTTTTGGTAATCCGCATTCATGAAGTTTTAAGTCCGGACCAACTACAATTACAGATCTACCTGAATAGTCTACTCTTTTTCCTAATAAGTTTTGTCTAAATCTTCCTTGTTTACCTTTGAGCATCTCTGCAAGAGATTTTAATGGTCTTTTTCCAGTTCCAGTTATAACTCTTCCCCTTCTTCCATTATCAAACAATGCATCTACTGACTCTTGAAGCATTCTTTTTTCATTTCTAATAATTATGTCAGGTGCTTTTAAATCTATTAACCTTTTTAATCTGTTGTTTCTGTTAATAACTCTTCTATACAAATCATTAAGATCAGAAGTTGCAAACCTTCCACCGTCCAAAGGTACTAGAGGTCTTAATTCTGGTGGTATAACTGGTACAACAGTTAATATCATCCATTCAGGTTTATTTCCTGTTTCAATAAATGACTCTATTAATTTTAATCTTTTAATTGATCTTTCTTCAGCTACTTTAGATTTTGTTTCTTTAATGGCAGTTACTAAATTTTGTTTTTCTTGCTCTAAATTTATTGACTTAAGAATTTCTAAAACTGCCTCAGCACCTATGCCAGCTGTGAATGATTCTTCGCCATGTTCGTCTTGATATTTTGTTAATTCTTCTTCTGAAAGTAATTGATTTTTTTTTAAATTTGTTAAACCAGGTTCTATAACTATAAAAGTTTCAAAATACAGTACTCTCTCGACATCTTTTAATTTCATATCAAGAACTAATGAAATCCTACTAGGAAGTGATTTAAGAAACCATATATGTGCAACTGGAGTAGCAAGATTAATATGACCCATTCTTTCTCTTCTTACGTTTGATTTTGTAACTTCAACACCACATTTTTCACATATAATTCCTCTAAATTTCATTCTTTTATATTTTCCACAAAGACATTCATAATCTCTTATTGGACCAAAAATCCTTGCGCAAAATAGGCCATCTTTTTCTGGTCTAAATGTTCTATAATTAATTGTTTCTGGTTTTTTTATTTCCCCATAAGTCCATGATTTTATTTTTTCTGGACTAGCTAATGTAATTTTAATGCTATTAAAGTTTTGAGCTTCTTGGATTTCTGAATTTTTAAATAAATCTGCTAGTTGTTTTTTCATAAATTAATTTAATTCCACATTTAATGCTAAAGATTTTATTTCTTTAACTAATACATTAAAGGACTCGGGAATACCTGATTCAAAATTTTCTTCACCTTTAACTATAGTTTCATAAACTTTAACTCTACCAGCAACATCATCTGACTTAACAGTTAATATTTCTTGAAGAGTATATGAGGCTCCGTATGCTTCTAATGCCCATACTTCCATTTCTCCAAATCTTTGACCACCATTTTGAGCTTTTCCACCTAGAGGTTGCTGAGTAACCAAACTATAAGGGCCAGTAGATCTAGCATGTATTTTATCTTCAACAAGATGATGTAATTTTAACATATAGATAGTGCCTACAGTTACAGGTCGATCAAACTTTTCTCCAGTTCTACCATCCCATAAATAAGTTTGTCCTGAACTTGGAAGTTTAGCTAACTCTAGCATTTTAGTTACGTCACTTTCTTTTGCTCCATCAAATACTGGTGTTGCAATAGGTACACCATTTTTAAGATTAATAGTTAAATCTTTAAATTCGATATTTGATAGATTTTCAATTTTTTCTTTATAGGTATCTTTTCCGTAAATTGATTTTAATATATTGGATATTTTTTCTGTTTTTTCTATTTTTTTTTGATTTTCGTTTACCAAAGTATTAATTTTTTCTCCTAATTCAGTGCATGACCAGCCTAAGTGAGTTTCTAAAATCTGTCCTACATTCATTCTACTTGGAACTCCTAATGGATTTAAAACTATATCAACAGCTTTACCATTTTCTCTATATGGCATATCCTCTAATGGTACTATTTTACTTACAACACCTTTATTTCCATGTCTTCCTGACATTTTATCTCCAGGTCTAAGTCTTCTCTTTATTGCTACAAAAACCTTAACCATTTTCATAACACTTGGTAATAAATCATCACCTTGTCTAATTTTAAGTACTTTATCTTCAAATCTATCTTGAATATCTTGCTTTGCTATATTGTATTGCTCCCTCAATTGAGAAATTGCATCGACCTTTTTATTGTCAGAAATAGTTACTTTGAATATTTCATTTACAGATAACTTATTTACATCTTCTTCATTTAATTTTTTACCTACTTCAATATCTTTAATTTTTTTGGATATTTGTTGGCCAGATAAAATTAACGATGCTCTCTGCTTAATACTTCGTTCCAAAATTTCTTCTTCAACTATTTTATCTTGTTGAACATTATCAATTTCGGCTCTTTCTATTGTGATTGATCTTTCATCTTTTTCTATTCCATGTCTATTAAAAACTCTTACATCAATTACTGTGCCACCACTACCACTTGGCATTCTAAGTGAAGTGTCAGTAACATCTATTGCTTTTTCACCAAATATTGATCTTAATAGTTTTTCCTCAGGTCCAGATGCACTATCACCTTTTGGAGTAACTTTTCCTACCAATATATCTCCAGGTTTAACTTCAGCGCCAATATAAACCACACCTGACTCATCTAAATTTCTTAATGATTCTTCATTAACATTTGGGATGTCTCTTGTGATGTCTTCTTCACCTAGTTTTGTATCTCTTGCCATTATTTCATATTCTTCTATATGAATAGAAGTAAAAACATCATCTGTGACACATCTTTCAGAAATTAATATTGAATCTTCAAAATTGTAACCTTGCCAAGGCATAAATGCTACTGTAACATTTTTTCCTAAAGCTAATTCACCTATTTTTGTTGCAGGGCCATCTGCAATTATATCTCCTTTAAATACCTTGTCTCCAACTGTAACAAGTGGTTTTTGATTTATACAAGTGTTTTGATTTGATCTTTTAAATTTTTGCAGATTATAAATGTCAACTCCAGATTTAGAAAAATCCTTTTCATGCATAGCTTTTATTACTATTCTTTTTCCATCAATTTTATCAACTACTCCATCTCTTTTAGCTACAATGGTAACGCCTGAGTCCAAAGCAACATCACTTTCTATTCCTGTTCCAACCAATGGTGCTTCTGGTTTTAATAAAGGTACAGCTTGTCTCATCATGTTTGAACCCATTAAAGCTCTATTTGCATCATCATTTTCTAAGAAAGGTATTAACGAAGCGGCCACTGAAACTAATTGTTTAGGTGAAACATCGATATAATCGATGCTTTCTGGTTTTGCTAAGATAAAATTTAAATTTTGTCTACAAGAAACTAATTCCTCAGTGATCTTACCATTTTTATCAATAATTGAATTAGCTTGAGCTATTGTATATTTTGTTTCTTCCATTGCGGAAAGGTATTCAATTTTATCTTGAACGATACCTTCTTCAACTTTTTTATAAGGACTTTCTATAAAACCATACTTGTCAATTTTTGAGTAAGTCGATAAGCTGTTTATTAATCCTATGTTTGGACCCTCAGGTGTTTCTATAGGACAAATCCTTCCGTAATGAGTTGGATGAACATCTCTAACTTCAAATCCAGCCCTCTCTCTAGTTAAACCTCCTGGTCCAAGAGCAGAAACTCTTCTTTTGTGTGTAATTTCTGAAAGTGGGTTTGTTTGATCCATAAACTGAGATAATTGTGATGTCGCGAAAAAATCCTTTAATGCTACAGTTAAAGGTTTAGCGTTAATTAGATCTTGTGGCATTGCAGACTCAACGTCTAAAGTTGTCATTTTTTCCTTTATTGCCCTTTCCATTCTATAAACACCAATTCTTGCTTGATTTTCAACAAGCTCTCCTACAGATCTTACTCTTCTATTTCCTAAGTGATCTATATCGTCCACATCATCTTTCCCGTCTCTTAAGTCTAACATTTTTTTTATTATCGCAATTATATCGTCATTTCTTAATATTCTTATTTTATCAGAGCATTTCAATTCAAGTCTTGAATTCATTTTAACTCTTCCAACATCTGAAAGGTCATATCTTTCAGAACTAAAAAATAAATTATTAAAAATTTGTGCAGCTATTTCTATAGTGGGAGGCTCCCCTGGTCTCAGGACTTTATAAATTTCAGTAATAGAATCATTTTTTGTTTCATTCTTATCGTTAACCAATGTTTGAAGTAGATATGGCCCTTTATTAATCGAATTAGTATTTGAAATTTCTAATTGAGATATTTTTTCATTAATTAATTTTTCCAAAATTAATTCATTAATTTCTGTTCCAATTTTTAAAATTTCATCTGCTACTTTAATATCCTTGTGTAAGTATTTGCCATACAAATATTGGTTTGATACATAAATATCTTTTAAACCTTCGTTTGATAATTTTTTTGCAGTTAAAAAGTTTATTTTTTCACCAGGTTTGACAATCGTTTTATTGTTTTTTGCATCTATAACTTCTTCTGAAAAATTTTTTGTTTTATAATTTTCTGGATTAAATTTGGTTTTCCATTTTTTAATTTTATCGTCATAAATATAAATCTCTTTTTCGTAAAATTCGTTAGCTATGTCAGATTTTGAATATCCTAATGCTTGAAGTAAAGTTGTTACAAATATTTTTTTTTTTCTATCAATTCTGAAATATAATAAATCTTTTACATCAAATTCAAAATCTAACCATGAGCCTCTATTTGGTATAACTCTGCAATTAAATAGAAATTTTCCACTTGCATGAGATTTTCCTTTATCATGGTCAAAAAATACACCTGGACTTCTATGCATTTGGTTTACAACAACTCTTTGAACTCCATTTGTTATAAATGTACCGCTATTTGTCATCATTGGAACTTCTCCCATGTAAACTTCTTGTTCTTTCGCGGAAAGTATTTCTTTTGTATTGTTCTCTTGGTTAATTTCATAAACAACAAGTCTTAAAGTACATTTTAAAGCTGCTGAATAAGTTAGATCTCTTGTGATGCATTCATCAACATCGAATTTAGGTTTTTCTAATCTATAAGACACATATTCTAATGTTGCTTTGTCATTTAAATCTTCAATTGGAAATATTCCTTTAAAAACTCTATCAAATCCTTTAACCAAATGATTCTCAATTTCTTGGTTAAATTCGGTAAGCTCTTTGTATGAATTTTTTTGGACTTCTATTAGGTTGGGTATTGATAAACTTTCTTTTAGTTTACCAAAATTTTTTCTAATATTTTTTTTTTCTGTAAAAGATAGTTGCATCAATAGTACTGATTTTTAATCAGTAATTATAATTTTTTTATTTACTTAAGTTCTACTTTTGCGCCAGCTGCTTCAAGCTTCTTTTTAATTTCTTCTGCTTCTTTTTTCTTAACACCAGTTTTTAATTCTTTTGGTGCACCTTCAACTAAGTCTTTAGCTTCTTTTAATCCAAGTGAAGTTACTGCTCTAACTTCTTTAATTACGTTAATTTTTTTATCTCCTGCAGCTGCCAAAACTATAGTAAATTCATCTTTTTCTTCAACTGGAGCTGCTCCTGCTGCTGCTGGTGCGGCGGCAACTGCGGTTGCTGCACTAACGCCCCATTTTTCTTCTAACTGTTTTGATAGTTCTGCTGCCTCTACTACAGTCAACTTTGAAAGGTCCTCAATAATTTTATTTAGATCTGCCATAACTTTTTTAATTCCTAGGTTAGTTCTTTTTTGATTTTTCGAGCGATAAAATAGCGATTTTTTGAGCAGGTGCAAGTAAAATACTTGCGATTTTTTGTGCTGGAGATTGCAAAATACCTGCAATTTTTGCTCTAGCTTCTTCTAAAGATGGTAAAGTTGCTACATTTTGAACGCCAGCAACATCAAGTATATCTTTACCCATGATTCCACCTAATATTTTAAGATTTGTATGGTCTTTAGAAAATTTTGTTAAAATTTTTGCGGATGTTATTGCATCTTCTGATAATGCGACGGCAGTAGGGCCTGTAAACAAATTCAACAAATCTTTGCATTTTGTTTTTTCAATTGCTAATTTAGTTATTCTATTTTTTGTTATTTTAAAAATAATTCCATGTTTCCTCATTTGCTTTCTCAAACCATCTAATTGCTTAACAGTCAAACCTTGGTAGTGAGCTACTATAACAGCTTCAGACTTGTCAAATTGAGTTGACATTTCCTTAATATATTCTTGTTTTTTTTCTTTGTTCATCATAATTATATAGTCTTACCAATTTTTAATTTATATGAAATTCCCATTGTAGATGTTATATAAGCAGATCTAATCAAATCTCCTTTTAAATTTGTATTAGCTTTTTCTTTTTCTAAACTTTCAATCACCACATTAAAATTTTTAATTAACTTATCATCAGAAAAAGATTTTTTTCCAATGCTAAAGCCAATGTTTCCATCTTTATCATTTTTTAACTCAATTTGTCCTGATTTAGCGTCAGTTACAGCTTTTTTTACATCTTCTGAAACTGTTCCTAATTTAGGGTTTGGCATTAGTCCTTTTGGTCCTAAAATTTTACCTAATTTAGAAAGTTTTACCATCATGGCCGGTGTGCTTATTAATTTTTCAAAATTAATTTCACCAGATTTAATTTTTTCAACAAATTCATCGCCACCAACTATATCTGCTCCAGCATCTTTAGCGTCTCTATGTTTTGATTCCTCACACACAACACCAACTTTAATTTTTTTTCCTGTTCCTTCGGGTAAGTTTATAACTGTTCTTAAATTAACATCTCCCTTTTTTTGCTTAACATTGATAAATAAACTTATATCTACAGATTCATTAAATTTTGTAGTACAATTTTTTTTAATACCTGGTAATAATTTATCTATAGTTTCTGACTTTAGCTCAAAAGTTTTCTCAGGTAGTTTTTTATATCTTTTTGATTTCATTAGTCTTTAACCTCTATACCCATAGATCTTGCAGAACCAGCAATTATTTTTGAGGCTTGTTCTATATCATGAGCATTTAAATCTGCCATTTTTTTTTTTGCAATTTCTTCGATTTGTTTTTTTGTAATTGATCCTACTATATTTCTACCAGGCTCTTGTGAACCACCTTTTAGTTTAACTGCTTCTTTAATAAAGTGCGATGCTGGTGGTGATTTAATTATAAAATCAAATTTTTTATCTTTATAAACTGTTATCACCACAGGAACAGGTTTTCCCATAAACCCTTTAGTTTTTTCGTTAAATGCTTTGCAAAATTCCATTATATTAATTCCTCTTTGACCAAGAGCTGGTCCTACTGGAGGTGCGGGATTAGCTTGGCCTCCTTTAATTTGTAATTTAACGTAACCTGTTATTTCTTTTTTTGCCATTAGCTATTTTTCTCCACTTGGTTAAAATCTAATTCTACAGGTGTAGCTCTACCAAATATTAAAACTGAAACCTTAAGTTTTGATTTATCTTCATCTATATCCTCAACCATACCAGTAAACGAAGCAAATGGTCCATCAATAACTTGAACTTTTTCTCCAACACTATAGTCTATTGTAGCTTTTGGCTGTGCTACTCCATCTTTAATTTCACCTAATATTTTTTCTATTTCATTATTTGAAACTGGCACTGGTATTCCTTTAGATCCTAAAAATCCACTAACTTTTTTTATGTTTTTTATCATATGATACATATCATTATCCATTTCACTTTTTATTAAAACATATCCAGGAAAATATTTTTTTTGTCTCTGAACTCTTTTTCCTCTTTTTACTTCAGTAACCCCATGAGTAGGAACTACTATTTCTTCAATTTTATCTGAAACTTTAGCTTTTTCTGCTTGTTCTTTAATTTGTTGAGCTACTTTATTTTCAAAGCTTGAATGTGATTGTACGATATACCAGTTTTTCATTTTATAAACTTAGATTAAGGATTAGTTCTAAAAAAAATTTTAATATTTGATCTAATAATAGAAAAAATAATGAAGCAACTATTGCCATAGCAATTACCATCAATGTCCCCTGAAGCGTTTCTTTGCCTGTTGGCCAAGTTACTTTAAAAGCTTCTTGTTTTACTTCTTGAAAAAATTGTAATGGGTTTTTCATTTTATTTTCTTTTTTTTGGCAGGAGCGGAGGGAATCGAACCCCCAACCTCCGGTTTTGGAGACCGGCGCTCTACCAATTGAGCTACACTCCTAATCTCCTGTAAATGTTACTCCAATATTTTTGTTACTACTCCAGCTCCTACTGTTTTTCCACCTTCTCTAATTGCAAAATTTAATTTTTCACTCATAGCGATAGGAGTAATTAGTTTAACTGTAAATTTAGCATCATCACCTGGCATAACCATTTCTGTTCCAGAAGGAAGTTCAACTTCACCTGTAACATCAGTTGTTCTAAAATAGAACTGAGGTCTATATTTAGTGAAAAAAGGAGTGTGTCTTCCACCTTCTTCTTTTTTTAAAACATATGCTTGAGCCTCAAATTTTGTATGAGGTTTTACCGATCCAGGTTTAGCAAGAACTTGTCCTCTTTCAACATCTGTTCTTTCAACTCCTCTTAATAAAGCTCCTATGTTGTCTCCAGCTTCACCAGTATCAAGTAACTTTCTAAACATTTCGACACCTGTACATACTGTTTTTTTAGTATCTCTAATTCCAATTATTTCTAATTCTTCACCAGTTTTTACAACTCCTTGTTCAACTCTGCCAGTTACAACTGTACCTCTTCCAGAAATTGAAAAAACATCTTCAACAGGCATTAAGAATGGTTTATCTTTTGGTCTATCAGGTTGTGGAATATGTTCATCAACAGCTTTCATTAATTCCATAATAGCATTTTTACCAATAGCTTCATCTTTTCCTTCCACTGCTGCAAGAGCAGAACCTTTAATAATAGGTGTTTTATCTCCTGGAAATTTATATGAAGTTAACAATTCTTTTATTTCTTCTTCTACAAGATCAATTAATTCTTTATCTTTAACTTGATCAACTTTATTTAAGAATACCACAATTGCTGGTACCCCAACTTGTCTTGCTAAAAGAATATGTTCTCTTGTTTGAGGCATCGGACCGTCTGCAGCATTAACAACTAAAATTGCACCATCCATCTGCGCTGCTCCAGTAATCATATTTTTTACATAATCAGCGTGCCCAGGACAGTCTACGTGCGCGTAATGTCTTTTTTCAGTTTCATATTCAACGTGTGCGGTTGAAATTGTTATCCCTCTTTCTTTTTCTTCAGGAGCTTTATCTATTTGGTCATACGCAACAAACTTTGCTCCACCTGATTCAGCCAAAACTTTTGTTATAGCGGCTGTTAAAGTAGTTTTACCATGATCCACATGACCTATTGTACCAATATTACAATGGGGTTTATTTCTATTAAATTTTTCCTTCGACATTACTTTTTTTACCTCTTTATATATATATTCATTTACTTTTAATTTTTGGAGCGGGTGATGAGAATCGAACTCACGCAACCAGCTTGGAAGGCTAGTGTTCTACCACTGAACTACACCCGCATACCCAAGTG
>Ga0066836_10001221_pt1 | contig 13349 bp, 8 predicted proteins | sample ETNtaG_18_FD_71568 | JGI IMG/M metagenome (GOLD analysis project Ga0066836, IMG submission 71568) | Marine microbial and viral communities from oxygen minimum zone, Eastern Pacific Ocean - ETNP201302SV91 | ecosystem: Environmental > Aquatic > Marine > Oceanic | place: Pacific Ocean: Eastern...
CAGCCCCAAGGCTACTTGCAGCGGGGTATGGAGACTGGTATCCCCGAGGCATTGATAGTATTAAAAGCGTTAACCCGATGTATAACCCCCTAACTTTAACATGGGGAGATAAAGATCAACAGAAAGATGCAAAAGGGAATCTCTTACCGACAGTTCTAGCCCTTAATAAAACAAGAAAACAGAAATCAAGCAATCGACGCATACAGATTACTTTTATAAATCCCCCACACCATGGGAAAGGGCGTTCAGGAACGGACTATCAAGAAGAGGAAAAATAATTTTAAAATGCGGAGTTTTAAACACATACCAAGGAGTTTCAAATGAATAAGGGTAAAAAATATTTGATACCCACCATGAGTGCGCTAGTTATGCTAACGATTCTTCTCGCGCAACAAGGTGGATACCTTTCCCAAAAATTAATGGTGGAAAATAATATTAGAGATCGTATACAAGATGCTTTATCCAAACTCATTGAATCTCATAAATACGTGGTCAATGTTGATGTTGAATTAGAAGTTCTTGACGAAATTAGTGAACAGTTTACCTACTATTCTCCTAGAGAATCAGAAAACCAATCAATAGCTACTAAATCTCCAGCAGAAGAAACGGCTGAAGCAATGGTGAAAATGCAACAAAAAATGACCCACAATAATCCCAAAAGTGAAAATGATCGCTATGCTATTGGGTTACCCATTCCGGGTTTCGAAGTAGATGTAACGACTCCTAAATCTCAGGATCCAGGCCCACTAACTCAATCTATGCCTGTATCACCAAAAACACTTAAAGCCACTTCAGATGACGATGTTTATGAAGGAAACATTGTAGAAAAGGAAGTTGTTGATAAAGTTCTTTCAACAAAGAGGCCATCTAAAACAGTTATAAAAAGAATGGAGTTGTCTTTGATACTGCAGGAGGGTGCTGCGCCTGAATTAATTGAAAATATACGACAGCTAACTATGGCTGCTGCAAAATTTGATCGAGACAGAGGCGACAAATTAACGATTATGACAGCAAGTTTTAAAGAAAGACGGGATCAACGCACCGCTGAACAGGTGATGTTGAAAAATATTGCAGAAAAGATTGATATGATGGAACAAAAAAGAATAAGAGAATCAGGTGATTGGAGAGATGTTATTGAAAAATATAAACAGGAATCTGATGATCAGCGCGAAGAATATTTAAAAGGTTTTGATGAACAATTAGCAAGTTTAGAAAAACAAAGATTGGCAGATGCAACCGAGTTTGAAAAGAAAGAATTATCTCGTAAAGACTCCATAAGAAATTCAAAATTAGAATCCGAGATTCAGGCATTGAAAGACATGTTGGCCATGAATCAGGCTGAAGCAAAGTCGAAAGGAAAAAACGTTGATTCTACTCGTTTTGCCATGTTAGACAATGAAATGCAGGGGCTAAGAAAAATGTTATTGAAAGCTATGTTGCAAGATTCAATTGAAGCCCAACAGCAGGCGCAAGCAAAAATTGAAGAAGAGCTTGCAGCGCGCGAACAAGAAAAAGCATCAAGAGATTCTATTATTGCAGAAAAAATAGCAGCACTAGATGCAGTTCAAGCTGATCTGGCAGCATTGGAGGCTGCGGAAACTGAGGGTATAGATACAAAGACTATTTTAATTATCGGCTTGGGATTAGTAAGTACTCTTTTACTGGTGATGATGTTTTTACAAAAAGGTAAAACCCCCCAGCAACAATTTGCACCACCAATGCCACCTTACCCATATCCGCCACCAATGAGAAGAAGAAAGAAGAAAAGAAAGAAAGAAGAAAAGAAAGAAGATCCATCATCAGAGAGCGTACCGGTCGAACCTTCAGCAGCACAAATCGCAGCAATGGAAGCCGCCCAGAACGTTTCACCATCTAATGGTAACGGTCTAGAATCAAATTTATCGGGTGAGGATCCAAATGTTTTAAAAAGTGAAATAGATGATATAAGAAAATCTATTGTTTCTATGAGCGTGGGGCAGCCTGTAAAAACATCAACTATTGTAAAAGAATGGCTAGAACAACCAGCTCCCGAAATTTCAGAACCCCAAGAAGAAGCATCAAAAGATGATGATGGGGATGAAGAAAATACCGAAGAATAAAATGTGAGGTATTAATCTATGATTAGCGACTATAACAATCTTTCAGGCCTTCAAAAAGTAGCAGTATTATTCTCTGTGGTTGGTGAGGGTTTAGCTATGTCTTTAATAAAAGGACTCTCTAAAACAGAAGTTAGAAAAATTCGTTCCACACTGCAGTCAATGGAATCGGTATCGTTTTCTGTGAAAAAACGTGTTATGGAAGAGTTTTATTTTGGGTTTTTAAGTGAAGAATTTGGAGATGCAGATAAGAATGGGAAAGCGATTCATCCTTTTGAATTCCTAAAAGAATTAACTGATGAACAATTATATGCGCTGGTTGATAAAGAAGATACGCCAGTTATAGCTATGACATTAGCTCAACTAGACCCAGAGAAAAAAATGTTAATTCTCAACAAACTTGATCCAGTTTTAAAAGGTGAAGTATTAATAGAATTAGGTTCATTAGATGAGGTCCCATTAGAAGCTGTTATTGAGGTTGGAGCAAAATTAAACGAAAAATCTACATATTTACCTAGAACAGCAGAGTTTTCGCGGGGTGGCCCAAAAGACATTGCCGATGCCCTTGGTGGGATGAACTCTGATGATCAGGAAAGATATATGCAGACACTACAACAGGAAGACCCAGAACTACATAAAAGTGTAAAGAGATATTTTCTTACTTTCGAAGATGTTATTGAAAAATTTCCTGAAAACACAAAAAGAGAACTCTTTGGTATGATGGACTTAGATGAATTGAAATATGCCGTTAAAGGTCTTGAACAAGAAACAGTTGACACTATTATTGCATGGTTACCAGCAAAGAAACAGGCAATGTACGAACCTGTAGAGGGTGCTGTTTCAAAAAGAGACGTAGATAGGACTAGGAAAATCATAGTGGACGCCGCAAAAGTAAAAGAAAAAGAAGGGGAAATAAATATTGAAGATCTTCTTGGTGGCGCGGACATGGTAGAATAAAACCTACAGAAATTATTAATTAGTGAAATGCCCCTTTTAATTGGGGCATTTTTTTGTGGCACCAAACATGTTTTTTTCAAAACTTACTATGGTAATATTTCTAATATAATTAAAACAACAATTATAATGAGTCCCATTGGTCTTCATCTAATATTTAAGTTTTTATGGCGGATCTTTAATCCCTTTATCAGAGATGATATTAAACCTTCTATTCTTCGTTTTTTTATTATGCTTTTATTTATTTTCTTTTATGGGATATTACAATTAGTTAACCGTTTATTCCTTGCTTTAGATAATATATTTTTTGTTTCGTATAAGAAAATAGATATAGTTAAGCCAGTTTTTATTGTTGGTGTACCTAGAAGCGGTACAACTTTCATGCACAATATTCTATCAGAGGATAAAAAGAATTTTACCACATGCACATTAGGTGAAATGTTATTTGCACCATCTATTATCCAAAAACTATTTTTTCAAAAATTTTTGAGTATTGATAATTTAGTTGGTAGCCCTTTTAAAAAATTTATATTGTTTATTGAGTCACATATTTTACGTACTTTAAATAAAAGACACGAGACGGGCCTAAAAGCACCTGAAGAAGATTTTTTACTTTTATTGCCGCACATGGCATGTTTTCTTTTAGTAATACCTTTTCCATATAAAGAAATGTGGGATCTCGCATTTTTTAATAGGGCATACGATAATAGGACTAGAAAAAAAATTATGTCTATATATAAAAACGCCATACAAAGACATATGTATGTATATGGGAAAAACCGTACTTATTTATCAAAAAATGCTTCTTTCTGTGGTTGGATAAAAGATTTGAAAGATACATTTCCTGATATAAGTCTAATTTGTTGTATTAGACCACCAGACCAAACAATTCCCTCTATTTTAAGTATTATGAAAAAAGGATGGGGGTATTTTAAAACAAATCTTAATATTGAAAATATGCATGCGAATATCATACATATGATGGAATACTATTGTAATTGTATTTTAACGCAGGATAAGATTAACAGTAATACAAATTGGTTGGTTTTGCCAATGTCAAAAATGCAAAACCATCTAGAAGATACTATCAAATTAATATATGTTAGATTTAATTTTAATCTTAGGAAGAATTATTTTGATTTTGTTAAAAAGGAAGCGGACATTTCTAGAGGATATATTAGTAAACATGATTATAAAAAAGATTTAAAAATAATAAAAACGAGTTTGTTAGATCGTTTTAAAAATTTCTATTCTTTTTATGATTTAAAACATTAATAGTTTGCTAAAGTTAATTAATGATTAAAACAGGAATTATTCTATTAAAGATTTAAGCATTGTATTTGTTTTAGATGTGCTCCCCGAGCGTAATGGAGTGGGAAGTTTTTATAAGGACCTGTCATGTTATTTAAGTAAATATTTTAAAAAAGTTACACTCATTAGTCCTTATCCATTAAAAGATCAATATACATTTTTTTCTATTTCAATGCCCGGTGACCCTTTTCAACGAATTTATATTCCAAAAATATTCACATTAAAAAATGCAATTGAACAAAGTAATGCTGATATAATTGTATTACCGACACCTGGATTTTATGGTATGGTTGGATTGAGGCAGGCCCAAAAACAAAATATTCCTATTTGCCCAGTTTTACATAATGATTATAATCGCATGGCAACAATATATTGGGATGACTTCAGAGGTAAAATTGTTAAGAGCTTGGGTGCTTGGGCAAACAGTTTTTTTTTTAAAAAAGGAAAATTATCCTTAGTTATGAATGATAGAATGATAGATTTGGCAAAAGACCTAGGCAGTGTTAAAGTAAAAACTATTGGCACCCCTCTTGCAAGAATATTCTGTAATCGCCCTATTAGAAAATTAAAAAATAACATAGAGAATGTATTATTTGCTGGTCGATTGGCACCCGAAAAAGGCATCGGTAAAATATTAGATGCGGCTCAAAAACACAAAAACATAAAATTTATTTTTGCGGGTGAAGGCCCGTTGCAATCGAGAATAATAAAATCCTCTACTAAGTATAGTAATATTTTCTATAAAGGTTGGCTAAGTCGAAATGAATTGATTGACATGATTGATCAATGCCAAATTTTTGTTTTACCATCAAGACTGGAGACATTTGGGACTGCTGCCTTTGAAGCAATGTCACGTGGTCGCATAGTGATTGTATCAGGCCAGGCAGGTATAGCTAGTTGGCCAATTCTTTCTAATGCTATAATAAATTTGGATCATTTTGATTCTTTGGCGGATACTATAAGTTTTTTAATTGATAAAACCCCAGATGAAAGAAATATAATAAGTGAAATAGCATTCAAAGCCGCAATTGGACTTAATAAAGAAAACATAAAGAGCTGGGTAGATGTTTTGGTAGATATTAATAAAAATAATTTCCGGGTAAAATAACCATGAAAAACAATCACCCTGTTCTTTTATCTATTCATGATATAATGCCAGAGACCTTAGGTCGCGTAATGAAATTAATAGCAATGTTAGAAAAAAATAATATCGTAAATGCAACATGCCTTATTGTTCCAGGGCGCTCCTGGAATGAGAAACAAATCCAAAGATTGCATGATCTTCAGAGTGTGGGTTTTGATTTGGCTGGACATGGATGGAACCATCTTATAAAACATAAAAAAAGTTTTTATCATTATTTTCACAGTGTTTTACTGTCAAGAGATGTTGCTGAGCATTTAAGTTTAACGTCAGAGGAAATAATACAATTAATGTTACAGTGCGCAGATTGGTTTGGTGATAATAATTTTAAAACTCCTTACACCTATGTTCCCCCCGCTTGGGCTATTGGTGATGTCACATGGGAAGATTTATCTGTTTTACCCTATATGGCCTATGAAACTCTCACAGGAATTTATCATAAGGACACCTTTCACACACTACCACTGGTTGGTTATGAGGCTGATAATTTATTTAGGACTATATCAGTTAAAATGTTAAATAAAACCAACAACCTTTTTTCTATTATTACCAATAGACCACTAAGGCTTTCTATTCATCCTTATGATTTAGAGTTAGGCCTAGCGAGTGACCTAAAAAATATTTTAAATAAAAACCTTTCTTTTATGTCGTATAAACAGTTTTTTGAAAATATGGATAATCAATCATTATTGTAATTCGGCATGTGCTGCTGCTAAACGAGCTATGGGCACTCGAAATGGTGAGCAGCTAACATAGTCTAATCCATTTTTCTTGCAGAAAAAAATTGATTTTGGGTCACCACCATGTTCCCCGCAGATACCAATCTTTATATTACTATTGATTCCCCGACCAAGTTTCACTGCAAGAGAAACTAGTTTACCGACACCATTAATATCGAGGCTTTGGAACGGATCTTCAGGAAGAATGTTTCTATCTAGATAATCTGGCAAAAATGAACCGATATCATCTCTGCTAAAACCAAAGGTGGTTTGAGTTAGGTCGTTTGTGCCAAAACTGAAAAACTCAGCGTGTCTGGCAATTTCATCAGCAGTCAGACAAGCACGTGGTAATTCAATCATTGTTCCAACGAGGTAATCCAACTTTATATTATATTTAGCTTGAATCTTCTTCGCAACCGAACGAACAATATTTTCTTGATCAATATACTCTGTCGCGCTTCCAACTAATGGAATCATAATTTCTGGAAAAACATTGGCATTGTTTGTAGTTAATTCTGCACTTGCTTCTAAAATAGCAGTGGCCTGCATTTCTGTTATTTCAGGATATGCAATACCCAATCGACAACCACGGTGGCCAAGCATAGGATTTAATTCATGTAAACTATTAATTCTATTTTTTACTGTATTTTTGTCAACGCCTAAATGATTTGCTAAATCATTCTGCTGTTCATCCGTTAGAGTCATGAATTCGTGCAGTGGGGGGTCTAGTAACCTGATTGTTACAGGCCTTCCCTCCATAGCGCTTAAAATACTTTTAAAGTCATCTTTCTGGAATGGTAAAAGTTCCATGACAGCTTCCCGTCGGTCTTTTTCATTATTTGAAAAGATCATTTTTCTTATTGCTAAAATTCTTGATTCATCAAAAAACATATGTTCTGTTCTGCAAAGTCCAATTCCTTCAGCTCCAAATTTTATTGCTTGTAGTGCGTCTTTAGTACTTTCAGCATTTGTGCGAATTTTCAAGATACGGACTTCATCCGCCCATTTCATTAGGGTTTTATATTCAGGATGGGTATCTGGATTCGCAGGGATAAGGTTTAATTGGCCTTCATAAATATTTCCACGTGAGCCATTCATTGTAACCCAATCTCCTTTTAAAAGCTTATGATCACCAATTTCAACGGTTTCCCCTTCTATATCTATATTCAGATCACTACAGCCTACAATACAACACTTACCCCATCCTCTTGCAACAAGCGCAGCATGGGACGTCATCCCACCCCTTGCAGTCAATATTGCTTGAGAAGCATGCATACCATGAACATCCTCGGGTGAAGTTTCTTCTCGTATAAGAATAACTTTTTCCCCGTTATTATGCCAAGATTCTGCATCATCAGCTGTAAACACTATTCTACCGGTTGCGCCTCCGGGTCCTGCTGGTAGTCCCCTTCCTAGCAGTACAGCATTTTCTTCTGCGACATGGTCTAACATGGGGTGTAACAATTCGTCTAGTTGATCTGGTTTGACTCTCATTAAAGCAGTTTTTTTATCAATCATCCCCTCATTTTCCATTTCAACTGCCATTTTTATTGCTGCGGAACCATTACGTTTTCCCACTCTTGTTTGTAGCATCCAAAGCTTGTCTTCTTGAATAGTAAATTCTATATCTTGCATATCAGCATAGTGAGTTTCCAGCTTTTTTCTAATATCTGTTAATTCGGTGTATATTTTTGGCATGCTAGACTCTAAAGAAGGGAGGTTTTTTGTGTCTTCTGTTTTTGTATCCTCATTTAAAGGATTTGGTGTTCGAAGTCCTGCAACAACATCTTCTCCTTGTGCATTAACGAGCCACTCACCAAAAAATTTATTTTCGCCTGTTGCGGGATTTCTTGTAAATGCGACACCTGTTGCAGAATTATCTCCCATATTACCAAATACCATGGCTTGCACATTAACAGCTGTTCCCCATTCGTCAGGAATGTTTTCTATTTTTCTATAACTTATGGCTCTATCGCCATTCCAGCTTTGAAAAACAGCCTTTATGCCACCCCACAGTTGCTCCATTGGGTCATCCGGGAAAGCGCAACCAAGACGTTCGTTAATTTCTTCTTGAAATTTTTCAGACAAAAATTTCCAATCTTCTGCTGATAGATCTACATCATTGGTGTAATGTTTTTCTTCTTTATACCTATCAATGACTTTTTCAAGTTTAGAGCGAATACTTTGTCCATCCTTAGGTTCTGCTCCTGTTGCTTTTTCCATAACAACGTCAGCATACATCATTATTAAACGACGATATGCATCATAAACGAATCGCGCGTTCCCAGTTTTTTCAATTAATCCAGGAATTGTTTTAGATGTTAGACCTACGTTTAACACAGTTTCCATCATTCCTGGCATAGATTGCCTTGCGCCGGATCGCACCGATACTAACAATGGGTTTTTTGGATTTCCAAACTGAGACCCCATAAATTGTTCAGTATTTTTCAGAGCATTAATTATCTCTTGTTCAAGAGTTTGTGGAAAAACTTGATTATTATCATAATAGTAGGTGCAAACGTCAGTGGTTATAGTAAAACCTGCTGGCACAGGAATACCAAGAAGATTCATTTCAGCAAGGTTGGCTCCCTTGCCACCTAAAATATTTTTCATTTCAGCGGTGCCATCAGCTACACCATTTCCAAAAAGATACACGTATTTCACAGAATTAATTCCTTTGTTTATTATAAAATAACAGGGTGGAAATTATCTAAAAATCAGGTGAAAAATATCTAATCTCTTTCAAATTTCCATTTTTATCATAGAAAAGCCACTTGTCAACCATTTTGCCATTTTTATAAGCACCTTGCATTTCTTTTCTTGTTCTATCTGAATCCCACCAACTAGTCCAAATTGCATTTTTCTTACCATTGGCATAATACCCTTCTGTCATTCGTCCATCTTCAAACCAAGCGGTCCACTGCCCTTCCTTTGTACCATTAGAAAATGAACCTTCTTGAGATTTTTTTGATTCATCATTATAGAAGATCCATAGTCCATCAGCATTACCATTAACAAGATTGCCTTCTTTTTCTTTTATTCCATTATTATGATAAAATGTCCAATGGCCATTCATGATTCCAGCATTATAGGTGCCATGCGATTTTATATGTTCATTATCGTACCACTCTGTCCATTGACCATCCTTTTTTCCATCTTTGTATCCTCCCTGTTCTTGTTTACCACCACTCCATGGCATAGAAGGCTCAGGATCGGGGACATCAACAACGATGACCTCAGGCACAGTCTTTCCACTCGAAAACCATTTTACCCATTGCCCATCTTTTTTCCCGTTTTTTGTTCTACCTAAAAATAAATAACCATCTTCACCAATAACGTCTTGAGTAATAATACCAGTAAATGGAATGTCTTCATTTTTTTTATAGAAAATAGATTTTCGTTCTACCAAGTCCTCTAGTACTATATGTTCTAAGCCTGAACCAAAATCAAAATCAAAGTCTTTTTCTCCTTTTGCGTTCCAGTAAGTCCAAATACCATCGGGGAGACCATCTTTAAAAAACCCTTCCCGTTGCAATTTTCCATTTTTATAATAATATGTGGTTAATCCTTCTTTAATCCCATTTTGATGAAAACCCTGCTCTTTAGCCTGGTCACTATTTGGATACCAGATTACCCACGGTCCATTTGGTGTGTCACTTTTATAAGTTGTCATGGTGATCCTGTTCCCATTTTCCCAGTATGTACTTGGCCCATCTAGTTTCCCATTTCGGTAAAACTTTTCCTCTTCTTTTTCTTCAGGGGTAAGCCACAGAGTAGAGCGGCCATCTCTTTGTCCATTCAAAAAATTTATTTCCTCAATGATGGAACCATCAGGAGAAAAATATGACCATAAACCATCCTGTTCATTATCTATATAGTTTCCTTCAGATTGTTTGATTCCTGTGTCATACCACCAAGTCCATACGCCATTTTTTTGACCATCTACATAGTATCCTTCAATTTCTTTGTTATCATTAAGATACCACCACCAATTCCATAACACATCATCGTTTTCTGCGGTGTAATTAATGCCGTTGTATGTCCACTGCCCATCAGTATAAGTTAGATTGTGATCATGTTCGAACCATATGGTCCACCGCCCATGAGATATGCCATTATCATAAGTTTGTTCTTTATGTAAATGTCCATTAGGAAACCAATATTTATAATTACCATCTGTTTTATCCATAATAAACTGACCTTTCTCTTTTAATGTGCCATCTTCATACCAGAGAGTCCAGTCTCCATTTTTTTTCCCTTTATAATAAATCCCTTCAACTTCTTTTTGTCCGTTGCGATACCATTGAACCCATTGGCCATCTCGTCTACCAGATTGGAAGCGACCAAGCAACAAATAATCTTTTATACCTCCAGATTCAATAACAATTCCTGTATATGGTTTATGTTGACCAATTTTGTAAAATATTTTGCTTCGTTCTTCTAATTCCGCAATACGAACACGCTCAAGACCAGTTCCGTAATCGAATTTAAAATCAACAGAACCATCGGACTTATAATAAGTCCAATTTCCTTCAGGTTCATTGCCTCTAATAATTCCTTCACGATCTTTGTTCCCATTGCTATGCCAGAGTATTATGAGACCATCGATAATGCCATTTACATATGTTTTTTCACTCTGCTTAAGATTTGCGTTAACCCACGATGTCCACATACCATGTTTTAAGCCATTTTTAAAATTACCTTCACGGTCTTTAGTTCCATCTGGCCTATACCATGTCCACATACCATTCTTTTCGCCATTTAAATAATTTTCGGAAGATTTTAACGACCCATTTTCATATTGCAAGATCCAATTTCCATGTTTTTCTCCATCTTTGTAAGATCCTTTAGCCACTTTATAATTATCAATATTCCAAAGTTGATACGGTCCATTTTTCACACCTTTGTTATATGATATTTCTTCAGTTTTCCTACCATTTTCATCCCAATAAATCCAATTTTTGTTCAACTGATTATCTAGGTATTCCCCAGATTTTTCTTTAATTATACCACCCTCATACCAGGAAGTCCAACCGCCATTCAATTTACCATTATCATAAGTAGCTTGGAATTTTTTATTGCCATTATCATACCAAGAAGTCCAGATGCTATCTCGTTCACCATTAGAAAATTTTCTTTCAGATTTTTTGGTTCCGTCCGGAAACCACTGTGTCCAAAGTCCAGCCTGCTGCCCATCCGTAAAAAACGTCTCTTCTTTTTTAATTCCAGTTTCATAATACCAGACCCATTTCCCATTCTGTCTACCATTTTCATAGTTTCCTTCTTCTAGTTTGGTCCCATTTTCAAACCATTTTGTAATTGGGCCATTAAGTTTACCCGCTATAAAGCTGGATTCTTCTTTACGATATTCATTTAAATACCATGTTGTCCAGAGCCCCTCTTTGTTACCATTAGAATAAGAACCTTCCATTTGTTTTTTAGGAGGATCATAGAGACTATCTCCATCTAGGTCAACGAGAACTAATTCTGCTGTTCCCGCTGCTGTGTCGGAGTCCCATATCCCATTTCCTTCTCCCAGATCATTGGTGTTTGGCAAGCCATCTTCACCATAATCTGCAAATACTTCACCCTCATACCAAAATGTCCAAAGTCCGTCACGAACTCCACTAGTATAGTTTCCTACTGTTTTCAGCGCATTGCTTGGATAATATGTTTTTATTTCGCCATCATTTTGGGCAAAAACTGCCCAAAAAAGAGTAGCTGGAATAACCAATATTTTCCGCATGGTCAAACCCCTCTTGTCTGAATATGAATTAAAGGATTATTCACGGATGAAGTTGTCTTTCATCCCCCTCTCGGATACCTTTTGTTCTTAAAGTTAATAAATTAAGGCGTTAAAGTCAAAAAGATGTATAAAAAAAGTCAATCACCTTTGTTTAGGCGAATCCAAAAGCTTTGTCCGAACTTATCATTAAGATTAATCAATCCTTCATTTGAATTGTTTGTCCCTAGAAAAGCAGTTTCAGTTTCGAATTTGTTATTGGTTCTTAAATAGCCACCACCATCACGCCCGTTACCAAGGTAGGTTGTCATTTTCCCAAATTGATTATATGTTCTAAAATAACCACTGCCTAGAAAAGTACCAGTTTCACCTTCAAAATCAAATACACGTAATTGTCCAGAGCTGTCAGCGCCGGTGCCAAGGTAAACAGTTTCCTGACCATCAAAGTTGTATGTTCTTAAATAGCCACCACCGCTTATACCAGTACCAAGGAATAGAGTTCGTTCTCCAAATTGATTGTATGCTTGATAATAGCCTTCACCCAAATAAGAGGATGTTTGACCTTCCTTATTGTAGATCCTTAATTGACCCGCGTGGTCAGACCCTGTTCCCAGATAGGCTGTTTCTTTTTGTGAATTATTATAGGTTCTAATATATCCACCACCCATACGCCCTGTGCCAACATATGCCGACTCATCACCATTCCCGTTGTAAGCTCTCATGTATCCACCACCATCTTTCCCAGTCCCAATAAACAATGTGGGTTCTCCATATTGATTATATGTTTGCATATAGCCATTCCCGAGATATCCCATAATCACACCACGATCATCTTCAATAGTTAAACTTCGAACAACTAAATGTCCAAGTTCATCTGTTTTAGGCCTTAGCCCTAAAGATGAAAAAATTAAAAGCATAGCGAGTGCACCGATAATAACACTTTTTGGATCAATGGCTTTCATACTAACCTCCCTGCATATAATGTCATTGAAAGCTTGCCATATAATTTACTCATATTCATAGGTATGAACCTTAACTGGAATTTCATGGTTTTCTGAGCGTCCTCTTCTTAACATATCATAATTTTTTAATTCTACAATTCGATCTATTTCATCGTAGAAATATACATTTTTTTCTAATAATTTTTCTTTACCATCTAATATTGCTTCTATATATGGTCTCCCACGACTATCTAGCCGCATTTCTCTTAGTGATGAAAGACTCATAAGAGAGTCCGAATAATAATCATAAGAAATAAAACTATCATCATCAAAAACGGTGGTTAATATTTCTCGAAGAAGACCACTCTTATTATAAACTGTAGTTTTTATTTTTCTTCCTAAAGTATCATATTCAAAAGTTTTTGATCCTATTGATTGTCCGAG
>Ga0066836_10001225_pt1 | contig 13342 bp, 13 predicted proteins | sample ETNtaG_18_FD_71568 | JGI IMG/M metagenome (GOLD analysis project Ga0066836, IMG submission 71568) | Marine microbial and viral communities from oxygen minimum zone, Eastern Pacific Ocean - ETNP201302SV91 | ecosystem: Environmental > Aquatic > Marine > Oceanic | place: Pacific Ocean: Eastern...
GTGGTCTTGATGGTCAGAACCAAGCAGGGACAGAGTGTCTTAGAGAGAGTCTCTAGGAATCGAGCATTCTGGAGGGGTTTTGGTGAGTTCTCGATTTGGCTGTGTCTAGTGATTATGGTCGGTGTGGTTGCTCTGCTGTTAGCCTCAGCTATTTCCACCGCCATATCTCCTCCTGAAGATTATCTACCTGCTAGTGATCTCCTGCTAATTCCTGGAGTAACTAGTTTCGTCCCATTCTGGTGGCCTGTTCTAGCTCTAATCTTCGCCCTAGTGATTCACGAGTACAGTCACGGGATACAGGCTAGAGCTCATGGCATGCGTGTGCGTAGCTTCGGACTGTTACTTGCCGGACCCATTCCAATAGGTGCCTTCGCAGAGCCGCAGCATCACGAGATGGTCAGGGCTCCTTTGAGGGAGCGGATGCGCCTGTATGCTGCGGGTCCGTCAATCAATATCATCGCCACTTATCTGGCTCTTTTCTTACTCTCAGCTACCGCAACAGGCCTAGTGGCGAGTTCTCCGGGTGTTTACGCCTCGGGAGTAATTGCCGATGAGGGTGCAGAGGAGGGTGGTCTGCTGCCTTACGAGATAATCACCCATATCGATGGTGAGTCTATCTCTGGATACTTGGACTTCTCAAACGAGATGGCATCACTCTCTGCTGATGATCAAGCTGTATTCACCGTGCTTTCGCATCCAGATTCACAGGGAGAGAGGACTCAGAGAGATTTCGAAGTCACTCTAGGAGACCGTCACGACTACTACATCGGATTGTGTGAAGGGGACTTCGCTTGTATCGAAGACACCGAATCGCTGCTGGCAGATTTGGGAATTGAACAAGGTGATGCTTTTCTCGGAGTGAGTGGATTGCGTTCGGTCAATTCGACCGTCGACATGTACTCCAGTATCATTTCATCGAATCGTGGACTACTTGAAAACTCACTCGTGACCAGCCTAGCACCTCTCGGAATGATTGGAGTTCCGATAGTCTACGACGGTCAGACCATGCTGCTCGAAGAGAGGGAGATGCTTGAGGCAGGAAATGGTGCCTTAGCTTCCACTTTGGGAACTGAGGGTATGCTGATGCTGTTTGATTTCCTGTTCTGGATGGTCTGGATCAACTTCCTACTGGGCTTCGCCAATCTGATTCCAATGATTCCCTTCGATGGGGGCCACATTGTCAAGGACGGAGTTCACTCGTTGCTATCCCGGGTGACCAAGGGGGCCAATCCACTACGAATTGAGTCTCTAGCAAGTAGGATAAGTAGCATGAGTAGCTTCGTCGTGCTATTCATCGTCATCCTGCCAATCATCCTGCCTCGGCTGGTCTGAGTCTTCAGTATTCTCGTCCCTACGAACGGCTATTGCCTCCATCAAGTAAGGGGTAACGATGATGATTGCGATTACCATCGCAAGGCTTCTCCAAGTTGAATCTGTGACTGATGACGAGGTTCCAGAGATAGCGAGTTTGGCTGCTCCGAGCCATGGAATCTCAGTGGCTGCAACACCGATTATCCATTCTTCTTTGACTGCGAGCACCGGGTTCCCATTCTCATCCTTCAGTCCATTACCACGGATATAGGTCTCGCTCGCCTCTGGGTTGGTGGCTCTGAGTTGATCGATGTTACATCCATTGCTGTCAGGATTATCTCCAGTTGTCAGATATCCCTCGTGGTTTGGCTCCCATCTGTCTATCTTCAGATTGTATGTCCCACCATGGTACGAACATTCGTAGTCTAGCGTCCAAGTTATGCTGTCGACATTTACTAGAGGAGTTCCTGGTACATCCCATCCTCCAGATGAGTTTACTACCGCCTTTAGAAGAGCCCTGTGAATGACTGGGGTGTCCGAGCCTCCGTTCTTACGGTAGATAATGACATCACCTGCCATGCCATGAGACTCATAGCCGAAGTTTTCATTCTCCTCTTCAGTAGCCTCGACATAGGTCACTATCTCAACTCTATCTGGATTCATCACTAACACCAGATCTCCGGGGTCGATAGCCCCCACTGAGCCTTCTTCCTCGTGCATCATCGAGCCCGACTCCACTACCACCATTGGAGGGAATGAGCCTGTTGCTATCCACATCGAGCCCAACAGGATAGTCACTAGGCCAATTGCCAGAGTCGCCTCTCTAGCAAACTCTGTCATCATTCCTCCTCCTCAATAGCAGATTGACTAGGCCTAGTTGAGGCCAATAAAGCAGTGCATACAAGCAATAGTAGGACGCTCACAGCGTCATAGTATGGAGATGATTGGTGAACCGCCGATAGTTCGTACAGTGAAGCTGTTAGGTCCAGCGTGTGGTCCATCTCGCCGCTCGGTCCTCTGAACATTCCAAGGGCTGAATTGGCAGTAATACCAAGTGCAAAGATAGAGGTTGCGATGATGATTGCCTGATTCACTACAGGGTTCCTGAGTGCGTGTAGTCCTGGCAGGATATGTGAGATGTAAGAATCAGTGGTGTTCCACCAAGTTTTGTCGTCAGCTGGTAGAGAATTTGCTGTCTCACCAGTGACTGAGAAATGTGGCCTCATTGGAGTGATTGCATCAACTCTGTACTTCTTGCCGATGTTGATATTGTGAACTTGGTATAGTCCCATCAAGCGAGCCTGGTACCTAGTCCCCAGCATATCTGCTGCATCCTCGGCTTCCTTGCGGCGACGCAGAATCTCTGGCCTCGAGTCAATTAGCAATATGTCCTCAAGAAGTAGCTTCTGACCCCAGTAGACGAAGAACTCGGGGGCGGCGTAGAAGGCCACAACTAGCCCGCCAACGAATGCCAGCCAACTCCATGGGACCAGATGTTCAAACTCGGGGTCGCTATGTCCTCCCAGCATGAACAGGAAGACAAAACCCCACACAAGAGAAGCGATTGAGAGGATGGTAGAATAGGTGATGATAGCGAAGTGTTGATCGCTCTTATTCTGCCACCAACGTCCGATGAAACCCGGCCTAGATCCTCCTCTACTCGCCATGTTCGCCCTCCGGGCGTCATGCTCTCCCGATTAGTGCCTTCCGACGACCAGTTCATGACAAAGTCGGTGCTTCTGCACAGTCAGAATATGCTCCGATTGGTTCATGTGCTTGGCTTAGAATGGAGATTCGATGCGCCAATGGGCCTCAGCTTTGCTCGTCTGTGCCATGTTGGTAGTAGGTTGCACCTCGCCCCCCCCTCCAGACATGGATGATGATGGAATTATTGATTCGGAGGACTCAGATATCGATGGGGATGGATACAACAACACTGTCGAGATTGATTGTATGAGTGAGTCTTCAAACTCGACATCTACCCCTTCTGACATCGATGGGGATGGTGAGTGCGACGCTATTGACTCAGATATCGATGGAGATGGTTTGCCGAACGAGTGGGAAGAAGAAAGGGGGTTTGACTCAAGAGATCCCAACAGTGTCCTGAGGTGTCACGGAGAGTCGATTTTCTGTCTCAGAACATTTGATGACTACACATTCCCTGAGACGCACAACGCATATTCTACCATCGAGGATCAGTTCCTGATTGGAGTGAATCACTACACTGGCCTACAGCGGCAGTGGGACGGTGGCATCAGGGCATTCATGGTCGACTCGCATCACCGTAGTTACGAGAACACTAGTGCCGAAGATGTGCGGTTCTGCCACAGCACCGGTCAGTTCTTCCACCCCTGTCAGTTTGGAGAGGCTGATGCCTTTGAGTGGCTGAGTCTGCTTGGCTCGCTGATGAATAACAGCAGTGGTGATGTCATCACACTACTGATTGAAAACTATGTTCCCGCCGAACATTTGGATTTCCTGTTCAAGCAGACCGGAATGTACGACAGAATCTACACTCACACTCTCGGCGAACCATGGCCTAGTCTGGGTGACTTAGTTCTAGCAGGAACTGACTTAGTGGTGTTCTGGGAGCAATCACAGAACGACGAGTTTCCTTGGTTACACGACTTCGGAATGTTTAGTTGGACTACTGACTACGCTGAGGACAATCCCGAGGATATGACTTGTACCGTTTACAGGGGAGACGGGGCTCAGCCAGTTTGGCACTTGAATAACTGGCTGACCAGCGCATTCGGGTTACCCGATCCAGTCAGGGCAATCGATGTCAACGACTACGACAACCTTCTGGAGAGAGCGCTCGAATGTTGGGAAATCATGGATAACAGACCTACATTCATCGCTGTTGACTACTGGGAGGAGGGTGAAATCACCAATGTGACAATCACCCTGAACAAGATGTCACATTGGTCCGACCCAGTTCCTGAGCACCCGTAGTCGGTGCGAGGGTTTTCGACTATGCATTGAGGCGATGAGTCATGTCGGACCAATCCAACAGCGAGCTTCACTCCCTCGTCTCGGACTTGGTTCAGGACCTGGGATGGACTCTGACTCCGATTCAGCAGGAGTCGATACCCGGACTCCTAGAAGGGAGGCATCGACTATTGCTGGCCCCTACAGGCAGTGGCAAGACAGAGGCTGCAGTGCTGCCTTTGGCATCAAGAGCATTGACAGAGGAATGGGGGGGACTGTCAATCCTGTATGTGACTCCGCTCAGGGCTCTGAACCGAGACATAGACAGAAGGTTAGGGGCCATGCTCGAGCCCCTAGGTCTCAGCGTTGGATTGCGTCATGGCGATACCACGCAGAGCGAGAGAACGCGTCAGTCACGCTCTCCACCCAATCTACTCGTGACGACTCCCGAAACTCTGCAGATAATGCTCCTAGGTAGTCGCTTGAGACAGCATCTTGCAGGAGTCCGGGCTATCGTAATCGATGAAGTGCATGACTTGGCAGCATCCGAACGCGGTTCACAACTACTAGTTGGAATTGCGAGAGGAGAGGAGTATTGCAGCGAATCAATCCAAAGAATTGGTCTGTCAGCAACTGTTGGCAACCCAAATGAGATGGCAAGATGGATGCATGCAGATGCTGAGCCTGTGCTCGGGCCAGCTCCTCGCACGACGAAAATCGAGGTTCATCGCGAAAAAGTCCTGCCCGAGGACGAAGTCATGTCCGCGGAGTGGTCAATCTCACCGAGCTCGGTAGCAGCGTTCAGATCTCTATCTCAAACACTGTTTGAGGATTATCCCTCTCTAGTCTTTGTTAACTCGAGAAGTGCGGCAGAAACGGTCGCACAGAGGCTGTCTCATCTCTCACCCGAACTGACAATCGGAGTTCATCACGGAAGTCTAGCGGCTGAGACTAGGCAGGAGATGGAGAATGCTCTGCGTGCAGGTGAGCTCCATGCACTAATTTGTACCAGCAGCTTGGAGCTCGGCATAGACATCGGTACGATTCGGAGGGTGCACCAGATACAGAGCCCAAGAGCTGTTGATAGGATGCTGCAGCGACTTGGCAGAGCCGAGCACCACATGGGAGGAACTGGTCGAGGACGAGTTCTAGCATGGGATACTGACGGTATATCGGAGGCTGCGGTCATTGCCCGCAGGGCTATGGAAGGAGAGATCGAGGGAGTCGAATGGAGAACTAATCCGGGTATTGTGGTCTCCAACCAGCTTCTCCAGATGTCAATAGAGAGGAGTGTAGTTCCTCTTGAGATGGCCTCAAATATTCTACAGAAGAGTTCCATTCTGACGAACTGGGAGCACGAGTCAACCCTAGCCGTTCTCCGAGTACTAGACGAGCGTTGGTTACTTCGGCTAATCGAGAATCCTTCAGATTCAGATGTTACCACTTGGTCCCCGAAGCTGTGGAGAGAGCTTGCCTCTAGGGGTGAGGGTGACGCTCCTCCGGAGCGCCCTTCGTGGGAGGAAGAGGTATCAGATTCTGAGAAAGAGAAGTGGCGGCGTCAGTTTCTACAGGTCCTTCCAGAGCCCCTCAAAGGAGGTTGGTTCTCTCCAGCAAGTAGGCTAGGGAAAACTCGGAGCGACCACTTCTCAATGATTCCCGATGAAATGTCATACAGAGTCAGAGATGCCGTGACTCGTAGGTTATTGGGTTCAGTCGACGAGGCATTCGTGCTTTCTCTGGGAGATGACAGTGGAGAGTCTCTTGGAAGGGCACGAAGATTCGTCATGGCTGGACGAACCTGGGAGATTATCGATGCTGATCCCGAACAGGAGGAATTGTTAGTGGCGCCTGTCAAGGAGAGCGGAGAGGCTCCAATCTGGGCCGGTGAGCTCCCACCAGTCCCTCGCGAGGTCGCAGAAGAGGTTGGAAGGTTGCGTAGAAGCGCGGCCATTGAAATCGGAGCGCTTTCGGGTAGCAATAGTTACGAGCCATTCTCCTCCTATCCACTATCTGAGGTTGCCGCAGAGACTCTTGTCACTAGTGTAGCAGATCACCTAGATGCGACAGGTGTACTTCCTGATGACAGGACGATGACTGTTGAGGATAGAGATGGAACCATCGTACTGAACACCTGTCGCGGCTCAAAGATCAACGAGACTCTGGCTCATTTTATCCAAGCCATGGGGTCAATGCTACAAGGTAAGATGGGCAGAGCTCTCGTGGACCCGTACAGAATCTCCTTCCAAGTACCAGGGATGACAGCCAGTAATGTGATCGAATGGTTGCAGGAGACTCCTCCTAATGCACTTCCGTCCATTCTAAGGATGACCATACCGAATGGTCTTGCTGTCAGGTGGAGGGTCGTACAAGTGGCCCGAAGAATGGGTGTCCTCGCCAAGGGAGTTGATCCTAGGAAGGTCAACCTTGAGGGTCTTATGGAGAGGTATCGAGGAACTCCAGTAATTGAGGAATCACTCGACAAACTGTTCCATGAGAGAATGGATATCGACTCCACTGTGGATGTGATGAGAGATATACAGAATGGTGAAGTGGATGTCTCCCACACCGCTACTGGACCGCTTGGAATGAGTCCTAAGGGAGAGCGTGATCTTCTGTTGCCGTCGTGGTCAGATAAGGATCTCAGGGAGCGTCTTGAAATCCGGCTGGTGAACGAGAGGGCGGTACTGATCTGTCTCAATTGTAAGAGTAAGCGTCGCAGTCGAGTGGGCAGAATGGAAGAGAGATTGGAAGACTGCTCATCGTGCGGCGGTAGGATGCAGGCCTGCGCACCTGAGAGGATGGAATCGATGCTAGCAGAGTGGGTCTCCAGCAAAGATCCAACCATCAGAGGGAAGATGGAGAAAAACGCGGAGTTGGTGCGCAACCACGGCGTAGAGGCTGTGATATGTCTGATGGGGCGAGGTATAGCAGAAGAGACGGCGACGCGAATAATGCGTGGACATGTGAAGGGAGAGAGGATTCGGCTGCTGAGATCTATCCACAATGCTGAATTGAAGTACGCCCGGACGCGTAGGTACTGGGCGTGACGCAATACCTATGCGCGTAGTTCTCACCGTCAGCCCGTGCTGATTGGGCTGACTGGGCGAAACGCCTCCGGTAAGACCACCGTAGTGAAGTGGCTCGAGGACAAAGGATTCCTCGCAGTTTCCTGCTCGGATTCCATCCGTGCTTGGCTTGCTGAAGAGAGAATAGATGAGAGTAGGGATTCATTGATTGAGGGAGGGAGGGAGTTGCGCAGGAGAGGTGGCCCGGGAATCCTCGCAGAGATGCTTCTAGAGAGGCTTTCAGGCAGTGAAGCAGTAATAGATTCTATTCGCACTCCTGGAGAGGTAGAAGCGCTTCGTTCTCGAGACGATTTTGTATTGATTGAAGTTAGGGCGGGTCGAGACTCGCGCTGGGAGCGTTCTCAGGAGCGAGGTCGAGCAGGGGATCCTGGCGACAAGAAGACTTTCATCGCTCAGGAGAAATCCGAGGAAGTATCTGTAGATGAGGCCGGGCAGGCCCTGATTGCAACCGCCGAAATGGCTGATGTGGTACTATTCAATGATGGTTCAATTGAGGATTTACACTCAGACTTGGAAGAGATGCTGGAGAGGCTATCCTAAGCCTGTCTCACATTAATTCCGGCTTCCTTCATCATCGCTGATGCTGTGGAGAAGTCGTCATGCCATCTCTCTGGTATGTCGATATCTGCTGGGTAGACTACCTCTGAAACACCTGCTTGGATTAGGGACCTAGTGCATCTTGAGCACGGTGGCCAAGTGACATATGCTGTGTTGCCCTTGAGCGAGACTCCAGTTCTGGCCGCGTGCATAATCGCATTCTCCTCGGCATGACAGATGAGGGGGTACTTCTGTTCTCGATCTGACAGTCTCTCCTCGTCGTCCTCTATACCGCGAGGGAAGCCGTTGAATCCAGTTGAGCGGATCTCTCTATCCTCGCCGACAACGACACAACCAACTTTTGTTGATGGGTCCTTACTCCAAGTTGAGATGTGGGCTGCTAGGTCGAGGAATCTTTTGTCCCACTTCTCGCTCATGCTTACACCTCAGGGTCGGCCACCGGGGGGGTCGTTATCTCGATTTGCCTCTGACCTGTTGGGATCATAACCCTCCCAGACTGAAGGATTAGAATAGCAATCGGGATCATCCTGGTCTGCCTGGCCTCCCTTGTCATTGTCTATGCTATCACCGCAGTTTCCCTCCGAAGTGACTGATTTGGGCAGAAGGCTGTCAACTCCTCCGCCGGAGGCGAGAACAATTAGGACGCCCAGAAGAACGACAGTCAATCCAGCGAGGATTACCTTAGAAGCTGAGTCTTTGGACTCAACGACGACTTTTACTTCGACCTTATCGTCGGACTTCTCGGTCATGTTATGCAGAGCCACCACAAGTCATCATACTTGGGTTCTTAGTGGGAAGTCAGGGCTTCCCAAAGATTCCATCCATGTCTCTCTACCATGTGTTTGAAGAGGTCTCCGACTAGATACACACTGCCTATCACCATGAGATCGCATTCTCTATCTGCAGCCATCTTTGAGGCGGTTACAAAGGCCTCCACGGGGTTCTCGTTCGCAGCATCAGGATCTCTCATACCTAAACTGCTCATCGTCTCTTTGAGTTCCTCGATCGTGACTGCTCTGTTACGCCCACTGATGGGTTGAGTGTACACTATACCTTGGAAGATTCGTCCAGAGTTGAGTTCATGGACGAGTGGGATTAGAGTCTCGCTAAGATTATTCTTTGCAGTCATGCCGAGGAGAAGTACGCATGGCCTATCGATCTTGGATAGGTCTGCTGCAAAACTCTCGGCATTGTGAGCAGCGCTGATTCGGGTAGTTATGCCTTCTACCCAGTCTTGACCGAAACCGGGCGAGCGGCCCGGCCAGATGCATTCGGTTGAACTGGCTGACCAACCGAGCATCGTGGCAGCTTCCTCCACCATGGATGCATAGCCATTCCAGGGGGTTGGGTTCTCACTAGGCCACCATTTGAGGTCGGGCCCTGCTATCTCTTCGATTATCTCCCTGACCCCGTCGTCTTCATGTTCAATAGCGATTATAGGGACTCCGGGCCTATGGATGGATGCCTTCTCGAAGGCAATCTTTCGGAGATTATCTCCTAGGAACTCGCTGTGCTCCATCGATACTGTTGTCAGGAAACAAAGATCCGCATCTACTAGCCTAGTGGCATCCAGCCTGCCTCCCATCCCAGTCTCGATGATACCTCTTTCCACTCCGGCCTCACTAAATGCCAGCATGGCTGCTAGGAAGGTGGTCTCGAAATAGGTAGGGCTGCATACAGGCTCCTGCTCTGAGACCTCTCTAACTCTAGCCAGATATCTTTCGAAGGCATTGGGCTCAATCGGTCTGCCATTTATTCTGATGCGCTCCTCCACAGTAACAAGATGAGGTGAGGTGAAGAGACCGGTGGTCAGGCCGCTGGAAGAGGCTGCAGCAGAGAGTTGGACGCATAGAGAGCCTTTGCCATTGCTGCCCGCGACATGAATTGAGGGGAATTCGAGGTGCGGATCGCGCAATCTCGATAGCAGGGTCTGGCAGTTCTCCAAGCCCAATTTCATTCCCATCGCTATGCGCGAATCTAGCCATTCCCTCGGATCGATACCGATTCCTCCTACATATCGCCGGTGTGCGTGAACGGGTCAAGGTGATATGGCTCATGAAGTTCGTGGGGGCATGGATGGTGAGTCGGAAGGCATCTTGGAGGTGATGAGTCAACAGTGGGTCTCGATGTTGAATATGGGTGGGATGTTTGTCGGCACAATTCTACTGGGCCTTAGCATCCAGCCGCTATACGATATCCCCGAGGCGCGGGCATTCGGTGAAGAAGGTGCATCGAAGGGTGGTTATGTTGCCATGGAGATGATGTTCATCCTGATTTTTACTGTAGCCATAATCTGGCTTGCCCGCAAGGGCTTGGACTACATCATCAAGGGAATAGTGCTTCTGGCCTTGGGAATGAGTCTATTCTACATCCTGCTCCCTTACATCTCACTATTCTACTATCTACTTGGGGTCTCTTCATCCGATCTAATACTAGTCTCGACCATATTAGCCAGTATATCTCTGATGGCCTTGTTAGTGAAGTATCCCGAATGGTATGTGGTCAATACTGTTGGAATCTTAGTGGGTGCTGGCGTAATCACCCTAATTGGAGTCTCATTCGTTCCCGTATTGATAATCGCATTCATGGTGGCAGCAGCAATCTACGACCACTGGGCGGTCAACAGCAGCAAGCACATGCTGGAACTGGCTGATACTATGATTAAGAACAAACTGCCTGTGCTCTTGGTAGCTCCAAAAGAGAGAGGATACTCATTCATCGAGGAGGAAGACAGCGTCATGAGTAGTGAGGCTCCTGAAGAGATGGACTGGGAAGATCCTGCACCGAATATCAAGCCGAAGAAAGGTAGTAGAGATGCACTGTTCATGGGCTTGGGAGATGTGATTTTTCCGGGCATGTTGGTAATTTCGGCAGTCTCTTTCCTTCCAGAGAATGGTAGTGAGTTGACCTATATTTTCGGTACGATGTACACAGGCCCACTAGCTGTCGGGCTTGGTACTCTGTTTGGTGGTCTGTGTGGCTATGTTGCTCTAATGACTCAAGTGGCGCGTGGACAGGCCCAGGCAGGCCTGCCACTACTCAACGGAGGCAGCATTCTGGGCTATCTGATATCTGGAATCATCTTCCTAGGTCCTGCCGCTCTATGGCAGGATGTGTCTTTCCTGTGAGTAATCGTCCGATTGGTTGAAGACTCGCTGACCGGCCCCTCAGACTGGTCATAATGCTAGATATCAGCATGTTCAGGGAGCACTCTGAGGTTATCCGTGCCGACCATGACAGGCGTGGCCTGACTCACGAAGCCATAGATGAGGTCATCAGTCTCGATGAGGAGTGGCGCAAGGCCAGATACGAAGTCGACCAATTGAGAAAGGCTCGAAACGATGCGGCAAGAGGAATTGCCGGAGCCAAGAAGGCAGGTGATTCTGAGGCTGTAGATAAGATTCTAGCAGAAGTTGCTGATATAGGATCTCGAATAGATGAGTTGTCTGAACTCTCGGACGACTATCTCGCCAAGAGAGATGTCCTGAGAATGAGTATCCCAAATATCCTGCACGATGCGGTACCTATCGGAGAGGATGACCAGAAGAACACTCTCCACAGTATGCACGGTGAGAAAATCGAACTCGGCTTCGAACCTAAGAACCACAACGATCTGATTGAGATGAACGGTTGGGTCGACCAAGCTAGAGGGGCCAAAGTCACAGGTAGTAGGTTCTACTTCCTCCAGGGTGACTTAGCTAGGCTGGATATGGCATTGCAGCAATATGGTGCTGACTTCCTGATGCAGCGAGGATATACTCTCGTGCAACCCCCCCTGATGATGAACAGGGAGGCATACGAAGGAGTGACCGATTTAGCAGACTTTGAGACTGTGATGTATGGCATAGAGCCTGACAAGTATTACCTCATCGCGACCAGTGAGCACCCGCTAACCGCTATGCGGATGGACGAGGTAATCGAGCCCAGTGAACTGCCAATCAAACTAGTTGGAGTCTCTCCCTGCTTCCGCCGTGAAGTCGGTGCACACGGGCTGTCTGACAGGGGAATCTGGAGAGTTCACCAGTTCACCAAGGTTGAGCAGATCATCATCTCGCATCCTGACGACTCATGGGACCATCACGAGGATTTGTTGACCAACGCTGTGGACATGTGGGACAGTCTGGGTCTGCATTACCGGGTAGTGAACATCTGCACTGGCGATATGGGAACGGTAGCAGCCCGGAAGTACGATCTAGAGGCTTGGCTTCCTGGGGCAGGGCAGTACAAAGAGGTGGTCTCGTGCTCCAATTGCACCGACTATCAAGCCAATCGGCTTAGGATGAGGTACCGAACTTCCGAGGGCAATGAGGCTGTTCACACTCTGAACTCTACAGCAATCGCTACCAGCCGTGCTCTGGTTGCAATCATGGAGCAGAATCAGACCGAGGACGGTCGTGTCTCAATTCCTGAAGTACTTCGGCCGTATGTGGGAGGACAGAAGTTCCTCGAGCCGCTTCACTGATCGGGTTCCTTCTTCTTCCGATTAATCCTGACCAGCAAGGCCACCACTAGAATTACTACGAAGGCAGAGAGGAATGGAATCAGTATTGCAATCAGTGTCAGTGCAACGCTAGCCACATTCTCACCGGTAGCAACAGCTGAATTACCCAGCCCGAAAGTGAAAGTCGAACTTAGCCCTCTAGTTGCCACAGTGGCTGACTGAATGGTAGCAGAAACTCCTCCGCCAGCGACCACCGCTATGGCCCACTGGATGATTGGGTCTGTTCCTTCAAGGACAATAGCTGTCATTGCTATTCCAGCAAGAATTGAGGCAGGGGTGGCTACGGTATCCAAGGTGTTGTCAATCCATGGAACATAGTAGCCAGCGAACTCGGCAATTGTAGCTATACCGAGGATGATGATTGCGAGAGTCGAGGTAAAGAATTCGAATTGAGTACCAGCCAGATTAAGGTCGAGGAACCAAATCAGGTCGAATCTGGCAACGATAGAGAGAAGGAAAGGAGGCAAGAAGACTCTGAACCCAGATGCTGCTGAAAGGCTGATTCCCATTAGAATGGCCATCAGTACCGCGAAACCTTCCATGGTGCATCGATGTGGCCGTCCTGTATTAATGCAGACCCGACTTCATCCATTTTTTTACATAGGGTAGGGAAGATTATGGCGACGAAACAGAGCATCAGTAAAATTCCATTTCATCCAACCATTCACCATCCCACAATGCACCCACCCAATCCAAGTTTGCTTGGGCACTAGCCACTCTTCCACATAGAGAGCATTTGACCTCGACCAAGGCGTAGTTTGGATCGCCATCCTCGCAGAATTCCTTGATATCTTCTGTCCTCGGCCTCTCCAAAACGTGTTTACAATTTTCCATAGCATTACTTTTCAAATTCAGGGTTCATAATAATCCCCCATCCTTACATGTGTATCATAATCCCTACCCTATGATTCGGCTAATCTCCCAACTCAACTAGAGTCGTGCCCATATCGACTCT
>Ga0066836_10001226_pt1 | contig 13337 bp, 14 predicted proteins | sample ETNtaG_18_FD_71568 | JGI IMG/M metagenome (GOLD analysis project Ga0066836, IMG submission 71568) | Marine microbial and viral communities from oxygen minimum zone, Eastern Pacific Ocean - ETNP201302SV91 | ecosystem: Environmental > Aquatic > Marine > Oceanic | place: Pacific Ocean: Eastern...
CTAAATGTTTCAGGACACAGACTAGGAACTGCAGAAGTTGAAAGCTCTCTGGTTTTACACCCAAAAGTTGCAGAAGCTGCAGTTGTAGGATATGAACATGAAATAAAAGGACAAGGAATTTATTGTTACGTTACCCTGATGGCTGGGGAATCAGCTAGTGATGAAATAAAAGAATCTCTAATATCGCTTGTTGCTAAAGAAATAGGACCCATAGCTAAGCCTGATATTATTCAATGGGCTCCGGCCCTTCCAAAAACAAGATCAGGGAAAATTATGAGAAGGATTTTAAGAAAAATAGCATGTAATGATCTTGAAGAATTAGGAGACACCACTACCCTAGCTGAACCTTCTGTAGTTGATGATCTAATAGAGAACAGGGAGAATAAATAATATGTCCTTAATAGATTTACTAAATAAAAAAAGTTTACTCCCTTCAGAATCGGAGGCACTAGAGGGAAGAGAAGAAGAGATGGAAGTTCCAGAAGAACACTTCATTAAAGGAACTCCATTAAAGAGTCCTTTCCCAAATGGTTTAGAAGAAGCTATTTTTGCTATGGGATGTTTTTGGGGAGTAGAAAAGAAATTCTGGGAAACACAAGGAGTATTTACTACTGCTGTAGGATATATAGGCGGCATAACCAAGAATCCTACCTACAAAGAAGTTTGTACGGGATTTACTGGTCATACAGAAGCAGTTCTTGTAGTTTTCGATCCAGAAAAAATATCTTATAAGGATTTGCTAAAAATTTTTTGGGAAGAGCATGATCCTACTCAAGGGATGAGACAAGGTAATGACGTAGGAACTCAATATAGATCTGGTATCTATTTTCTTAACTCTCAGCAAGAAGCTCTTGCTAAAGAAACCAAGAGTCAGTACGAAAATAAACTTCAAGAAAATGGATTCAATAAAATTACTACTGAAATACATTCGAGCCATGAATTTTATTATGCAGAACACAATCATCAGCAATATTTAGGTAAATACCCTGAAGGTTATTGTGCTTTAGCTGGAACTGGAATTAAGATGGATTAATTTATTTCTTTGAAAAATAAACCTTTCCTTCTTTATTAATCTTGCCGTCTTCAAAGAGTTTAATTAAATGTGATTCTAATGACCATTTAGCTATAGGGAATAAAGTTTCATTTACATCATCATAAACTCTCTCTACTAAAGTATCTGCACTCCCCTTTCCTGAATCTTCCAGGGCTTTTCTTACCTTTGATTCTCTTTCTAGCCTATGACCTATAATCCAATCAGCTACAGTATGAGGTTGGTCTAAAACTTCTCCATGTCCGGGGGCAATTTTTTCTAGACTGTAATCTTTTAACATCTCTAAGGAGTTAAGGTATTCCCTCATGTTCCCATCAGGAGGAGCTATTACAACAGTAGAGCCATTCATAATATGATCTCCTGTGAATATCATTTCTTCCTGCTTTAATATATAACAAAGATGATTTGAAGCATGACCTGGTGTATGGACAACTTCTAAATCATATTCTGAAGTAGTAAGAACTTGACCATGTTCCAGCTGCTTATCCAAAATTAAAGATCTATCTTGGCCCTTAGAAGATTCAGTTATTAGTCCATATGCTGGAATGTCTAATTTTTCCTTTAAAAGTTTAACTCCAGGAGAGTGATCTAAATGAGTATGTGTTATTAGAATCTGTTTTATATTTGGAGTAGATTTAATTATAGATTCAATATGATCTTCTAGGGCTGGCCCAGGGTCTATAACAGTTACTTCTTCTAAACCAACCAAATAAGTGTTGGTTCCAGGGCCAGTAAAAACACTAGAGTTACCAGCTGTTATTCGATGAACTAATGGGGATATCTTCTCAACTTTGCTCATTATTAATGATCTTCATAACCTGCATCTCCTGGAAGCAAGCCTATCATTTTTCCATTTTCCATAAAAAATTTTGGTTCAATGGTTGGAATAGATTTTGGATCAAGAGAGTTCTTATCTTTAAGTAACTCTTCTGAACTTGAATAACCACAAATACTTTGAAGATTTTTTATTGTTGGCATTATCATTAATAGAGTTCCCTCTTCTTGCCTCTTTAGGGCCTCTTCTGGCTTTATCCACAAGCTACTTACACTCTCTGATCCATCATGAATTCCTTCTTGACCTTCAGGGGCTTGCGCTACAAAAAATCTAGTCGTATATCTTCGTTTCTCAATCTTTGGTGTAATCCAATGAGCTAAATAGGCCAGTCTATCGGTAGCTAAATATATACCTTCTTTTGAACACATCTCTTCTAAGATTGACTCTCCTTCATTAAGTTGGTTCCTGTATTCAACAAATCTGGTATTTTCTTTGTCATCTTTAGGATCAAAATTTACTGAACCTTTCCTATAAGCTAAAAGTATCCCTGCTTCTTCAAAACACTCCCTTATGCAGGCTATTAAATATGCAAGACCTCCTTTATTTAGACCTAAAATTGCTGAAAATTCTATGTCGCCGGGTCCTTCACATAACTTTTCTAGGCTTTCAGATGCGTCTTCTAAGTCGACCTTACCTCCAGGAAAAACAAAAGCTCCTCCAAAATTTGCCTTGGAAGCTCTTTCAACTAAAAAAACTTCTACTCCTCCCTCTTTTGCATCTCTCACCAATAAAACAGTTGCCGCAGGCTGTGGTTCTGTAGGTGCCTCATTAGGATCAGCCATTTGAGTATTAACTGTCTTTAGTGGGTCTTCCATAATCTTTTCTTATATTTAAAGTTTGTAATAGACTACATTATCTTAATAAATATTAAAGAAAAGATTTAAGCCAATGGAATGCTTTTATGAAAAATAGACCAGAATGGTTTATTAGAGCCCTAGAGACAAAAAAAGAAAATAAATCTGTAGTTGTGCAGGGGGCTTCAATAAATTACCAAAAATGGGGTAATTCAGGAAACCCTGGACTTATATTAGTTCATGGTTCTGGAGCTCATTCTCATTGGTGGGATTTTATAGCTCCATTACTAATACAAGATTTTGAAGTGATCGCTTTAGATCTTAGTGGAATGGGAGATAGCGAACATAGAACAAAGTATAGTGCTGATATATTTGCTGAAGAAATTTTGGGAGTTGCAAAAGATTCAAATCTATTTAGTGATAGACCTTCTCCACCAGTTATTTGTGGACATTCTTTGGGAGGATGGATGGGTGCTACAGCAGGTTTTATTTCAAAAAATAAGGTTAAAGGAGTAATAATGATTGATTCTCCAATAAGGCCACCAGGCTTTGATTACTCTAAGCACAGAAGAAGTGGCCCTATAAGAAAGATAAAAACCTACCCCGATAAAGAAACTATCATGGGTCGATTTAGATTGGCTCCTGAACAACCATGCAAAAACGACTTTATCTTAGATCACATAGCTAAGTGGTCAATAAAAGAAGTAAATGATGGTTTTCAATGGAAGTTTGATGACACTATATTTGAAAAACTTGAGCTAACTCAAACTAAAAGAGATTTGGCATTCCATCTAAATTGCCATCTAGGAATAATTTACGGAGCAAAAAGTCCCATGATGTCTAAAGAAATAATGGAATATATAACGTCAAATGTTAAGGAAAGAACTCCCATACGAGCTATTGAAAACGCTTACCATCACGTTCCCTTAGATAAGCCTTTAGACTTAGTTAAAGAGATAAAATCAACTATTGCTTCTTGGAAATAAGATAAGTTAATTTATCTTGGTGGAAGTCCTTTTACTTTAGTTAATGAAACCAAAGGCGCTCCTTCTCTTCTATGTTCAGCTAAAGCTTGATACTCAGGGTCATTAAACCAAGCAGTAGCCATTTCATTTGAGGGAAAGGAGAAAATAATAACTCTACCTGAAAGGGGGTTATTTCCTTCCAGATGTTCATGAGAATCATCAAAAGTAATAAATTCACCATTATGTTTTTTTAACATGGGGAAAAATCCTTTTTCATAATTCAAGTAAGTTTCTTTATCTTCTATATTCAGATTTGCAATCATATATACTTTTTCTGCCATTTCTTTTCCTTAAGACGTAACAGATTGGAGTCTGTTATTAATAATATCTTCAGCGCCTGAAATCAATCTTGTAACCATCTCTTCACAAGAAGGTATGTCTTTAACTCTCGCAACTGATATTCCAGCAGACCATATGCCTGCCTCTAGATCGCCTACTTCAAAGACTCCTTTTCCTCTCTGACCTGAAACGAGGTCTTTTACATCTTCAAACTTTGCCTCGCCCGTTGATTCTATTTCAACCACTTGATCAGAAATTGAATTTTTAAAGACTCTTGCCGTGTTATGCATTGTTCTAAACATTAGATTTGTAGAAAGTTCATCTGCTTCGGTCATCTTATCTTTTACATTTTGATGAATAAGAGACTCTTGCGTTGCCATAAATCTTGTACCCATAACAATAGCTTCTCCACCAAGAGCAAGGGCTGCTACTAAACTTTTTGAATCACTAAAGCCACCACATCCAGCAACAGGAACATTTAGGGCTTCAACGGCTTGAGGCAATAAGACCAAGGAAGGTATGTCATCTTCTCCAGGATGTCCTGCGCACTCAAAACCATCTATTGTGATGGCATCACAACCAACAGACTGAGCTTTCAGCGCGTGCCTTACAGAAGTGCATTTGTGTATTACCTTGACGCCATATTCTTTAAAAAGCTCCATAAAGGGTTCTGGACTCCTTCCGGCAGTTTCTACTATTTTTACTCCTGAACCTACAATTGCTTGGGCATATTCTTCGTAAGGAGGAGGATTTATAGTTGGTAAAACTGTTAGGTTTACGGCGAAGGGCTGATCTGTCATGCTCTGGGTTCTTTCTATTTCTTTAGATAAGTCTTCTGGTGTTGGCTGTGTTAAAGCAGTTAGTGTTCCCAAAGCTCCAGCATTTGAGACAGCTGAAACTAACTCTGCAGTTCCCACCCATTGCATTCCTCCTTGGATAACAGGATGCTTTATACCAAAAAGTTCTGTAATCCTAGTTTTTAACATTTCTTTCTCCTTTATTTATAGTCCTTAGATTACTATGATGTTTATCTATTACAAACTGATTTTTAGCAATATGAGAAATAAAAAAATATTAGAAATAAATAATAAAAAGATGGCTTACATTGACTATGGAGAAGGAGATCCAATTCTATTTCTTCACGGAAATCCAACTTCTTCATATCTATGGAGGAATATCATTCCGCATGTTGAAACTCTAGGAAGGGTTATTGCACCAGATCTGATTGGAATGGGTGATTCAGAAAAGTTAGACGATCCTGGGCCCTCTAGTTATACCTTCTCAGAACATTCAATGTACCTTTATGCTTTATTAGAAGAATTAGACTTAAAGAAAGTTACTCTAGTCATTCATGATTGGGGTTCAGCCTTGGGCTTTTATTGGGCTAAATTAAATCCAGATAAAATTAAATCTATTGTTTATATGGAATCAATCATAGGACCTATAAATAGTTGGGATGATTGGCCTGAAAATGCAAAAAATATCTTTCAAGCCTTTAGGTCAGAAGCAGGAGAAGAGCTAATTCTTGAAAAGAATATTTTTGTGGAAAGGGTTTTGGGTGGTGACGGACGTCTATCGAAAGAAGATATGGAAGTTTATCTTAAGCCTTTCTTAAACCCAGGAGAAGATAGGAGACCAACACTGACTTGGCCTAGGCAAATACCTATTGCAGGAGAACCTGAAGAAGTAGTTAAGATTACTGAGGAATATGAAGAGTTCATGAAAAACTCAGAATTTCCTAAATTATTTATTAATGCCGATCCAGGTTCAATCTTAGTTGGAAATACAAGAGAGAGATGCAGAGCATGGAAGAATCAGGAAGAGATTACCGTAAAAGGAGGTCACTTCATACAAGAAATTTCTCCAAATGAGATTGGAGAAGCTATAAAGAACTTCCTTCTAAAACTTTAGTTGCTTCTTAATCGTCATTCCTCATTACAAATTTATCTACTAACAGTAAGCATGGTAAAAGGCTTAACGAAGCAAATAGAAAAAGTGAGGGATAAGGAGAACCTCCAATAGGGGAACTAATTAATTGATTTCCAATTATGAAAGAGAAATTAGTAAAACCCATATACAAACCAAATAATGTAGCACTAGATAAGGTATTAGAAATTGCCATGGCCGAAGATAGAACAATAACAGTTGAACATGCTATTGAAATATCTACTAACATAAGCAATAAGAAACCCAAAGATTCAGGTATATTAGAAGAAAATATTGAGAAAAATAAATAAGAGATAGACTCCACAAGTAACAAAATTCTTAATAGATTATAGACAGTAAATTTAGATCTGGATTCTAATAAAAAACTTGAAATAAAGCCCACCGAAAGACCCAGTATGCCACCTAAAAGTGTGCCTGCAGCTCTTATGTTTGCTATAAGAGAAGCATTCCAATCATGGCTATCTATAAGAAATTTACTTATAACGGGTTCATAAATACCATTTCCAATACTAGATATTAAAAGAAAAGCTATGGCCCACTTTGCCTTCGGATTCTTTAAGCCTCTAGAGGTCTCTTTAACTATTTGCGAGATAGACAAAGAAGATTCATAAACAGTTTTTTCAATAGATAATATTGGTACTAAAACAACAATGGTCATTAAAATAGCTAAAACTAGGAATCCGGTCTCTAGTCCATAAGAAAAGTAAATGGCTGTAGCTACAGCCATACCTATTGATTTAGATATAACCTTACTTCCCCACATTAGTCCATTAGCTTTTCCCAGAGTTTCTTCATCAAGACTATCTGTTGCTAAAGCATCTGTTGCTATGTCTTGAAAAGCTACAAATAGATTAACTAATAAGATAAAAACTCCTAAAAGATAAATGCTATTTTCATCTACTTTGTAGAAATACATGACCATAAGGATAATGGACATAATTATCTGACTTAGAACTATCCAGAACCTTCTTCTACCAAATGTTGAGATAGTTATAAAGTCTACTATGGGCCCCAAAGCAAATTTAAAAGTCCAAGGCAAAGTTCCCATTGAAACAATGTAGGCAATATCTGCTAATGAAGCTTCTTGCGCTGACAAGAAATTAGTAATAGCCACTCCTAGAAAACCCCAAGGCATGCCTTGCGCAAAGTAAAGCCATGATATGGTGAACAAGTGCCACGGGGTACCAGAATCAAGGAGTCTTGGATGATCTTGTGATTGCATGGTAATTTTTCTTCCTTTTTTAATTTTGAGCTAGCTAGATTTCTTCTATCTAACTAAATATTTCTTTTATTAATTTATAAGATTCTTTTTTTGCCTGCATTGATTCACATATAGTAATTATCTTAAGCTCATCTGCGGCAGTTATATCAATAATCTTTCTTAGTTTCTTTTCTATAGACCTTTGATCTCCTACTAAAGACTTATCTGTTTCATTGTAGGTGTCTATTTCATTTAAAGCATCCTCGCATGTTGGAAAAGGCCCGAAATTACCTCTTTCTACATTTTTCCTCCACGCTGAAGCGCTAGAAGAAAGAACTCTTGCCTCTTCTTCTGTATCAGCACATATAACAAATAAGGCTACGCTGACCCTTGGTTCTTTTGAAAAAACTGAAGGCTTAAAATTTTCTCTATATTTTTTAGCTAAATGAAGGCAATCCTGATTAATAAAATAAGCTAAGGACATTGGAAGACCAAAGAAAGAGGCATATTCAGCGCCCTGATCAGATGACACTAAAAGCCAAGTATCAGGAATCAGGCCTAAACCTGGAGTTACGTTTACACTCTCAAAAGACTTTGTTTCAGTCCGCTCATTAGCCAAAAAGCTTCTTAAATCATTCATCTTTGTTGGGAAAAATTCAGGGCCTGTAGTCTTTGATCCATAGGCTAAAGCTCCAGATTGATAAGAATCACCTCCTGGTGCTCTGCCCAAACCTAGATCAATTCTATTAGGAAATAATGACTCTAGCAGTCTAAAGTTTTCAGCGACCTTATAGGGACTGTAATGCATTAACATCACCCCGCCAGAGCCCACACGAATATTCTTGGTTGAAGAAGCTATCTTTGGAATTAATATCTCTGGTGAGCAACCTGCAAAAGCAGTTGATCCATGATGTTCGGCCACCCAAAATCTTTTTAGGCCTATTTCATCAGAGAACTTGGCTAAATCTACAGAATGTCTTATGGCCTCATTTGCATCTGTATTAGTAAATATTGGAGATTGATCTACAACACTTATATCCATCCCCTATGGCCCTGTTGGTTTTCCTTCTTTTATCTGATCTAAGTATTCAGACATCCCATAACCAGTCTTTCCTTCGTAAGTATATTCTGTCATTCCTTCGGTTATTCGCGTATTAAGCATATTCCCATTTGGATCTTCTCTTCTGTTTCTAAGAGGTATTAATGATAAAACTTTACCTTCAACTTCATATTCTCCTTCTTCTGTCTTTCCCCATACTTTTAATTGAGTTTGACAAGTGTCTTCATCATATTGGCTCTTTATTTTGCAATCTGTAACAATCTCATAGACTCCATTCCTAAATACAATACCTCCCTTTCTCTCCTTTCCTTCCCCTTGGTGAACAATGCTAAACATAAATCCTATGTCTTTAGATATATTAATGGTTAACCATCTATACCACTCAATAGCTTGCCAGTACCTAGGTCCCCAACTTTTATCTCTCAAGCCATATCCGTTTATCTCCCACTGTTCTTTTCCAACTTTTATGGTTCCAGACCCAGATGTATGTTGTTCATAATGAGCTTTAGAAAAGCTTTTTTCGGGGTCTAAATTTAGAGAAGAGCCATCTTTTTTTACAGTTTCTCCACCAAACATAGGTGACAACCCTTCTATGTCTAGGCTTACTTCACAGTCCAAACTTGGATTTGACTTAAAGGCAGAACTGGGATTTAGCATTTGCTTAGGTTCAGTCAAAATAAGTATTTTCCCTGTATAAGTTATTTTTAACTTCTTGAAGGGCTCAATAACACTAAACTCCATTCCACCTGCCTTCATTGCTTCATTATTTTCTATCCTTGGTCTTCCAAACATAAAGCCTATCCTGCCATCTGGTAAATACAAACAGCATGTCATTTCGGCATAGCCTTCATTAGGTCTATTTCCTAACCTAAACCATCCCCCCATCTTTGATTTGTGATCAAAAACATTGAAATACATGCTTTCATTATAATTTTTAGCTTCATCAGGTTTGTGGGTATATTCGTCCTCTGGATTTAGTCTTGTAATAAACTCTTTCATTATTATTTCCTATAGTTATTTCTGATTCAGTTTAGTTTAAGAGCCCATCAAGAGCTATAATTTATTCCTTATGAAAAATAGTAAAGAAATGAACCTTTATACATCAAAAGAATCAAAAAAAATTGACAGACTGGCTATTAAACAAAAAAATATTTCTTCTTTTAGTTTAATGGAAATGGCTGCTAAATCAGCATTTTTTTGTCTTATTAGAGAATGGCCAGAAGCAAAAGAAATGGTTGTATTTTGTGGCAGAGGCAATAATGGAGGAGATGGCTATCTGTTGGCTTCTATAGCTAAAGAAAGAGGATTAAAAGTAACGGTTGTTAATGTGGGCAATCAAAAAAGAATATCCCCTCAGGTCATAAAAACTAAAAAGATAATAAAAAATAAAAAAATACGATCTGTTTCTTTTAAAAATTTTAAACCAATTAAAAATAAAGCAATTTTTGTTGACGCTCTAATAGGGACTGGACTAAAAGGGAATGTAAGAAAAGAATTTCAAGAAGTTATTAATTTTATTAACAAAAAAGATAATAAAACCCTATCTTTAGACTTGCCTTCAGGAATTTGTTCAGATACTGGAAATACAATGGGTGCATCTGTAAAAGCAGATATAACAGTTTCGTTTATAGTTGCAAAGAAAGGATGCTTCACCTCGGACGGAAGATCAGCCAGTGGTTCATTACATCTTGAGAGGTTGGGGATAAAAAATATGAACAATCAGGTTAATAATAATTGTTCTACTTTATCTACAAACAAGTCATTAAAAAAAATAACTAACAGGGAATCAAATAGTCACAAAGGAGATTTTGGACATCTATTAATTGTAGGAGGAAACTTGGGTTATGGGGGTGCTGCTATTTTGGCTTCTAAAGCAGCTGCCCATTCAGGTTGCGGTCTAGTTAGTTTAGCTACCAGAAAAGAGCATATATCAGCTTCTTTGCTTAGTTGCCCAGAAGTTATGGCAAATGCAGTCAATTCTGGTCAGGACCTAGATGCTTTAGTGAAGCTGCCTGATTCAATTGTTATTGGGCCGGGTCTTGGAAAGGATGCTTGGGCAGAGCAAATGCTACAGGTATGCCTAAGGGAGGCTAATAAAAGAAAGTTAAATCTTGTTATAGATGCTGACGGTCTAAATCTAATTTCTAAATTAAAAATAAAGCTCCCAAAAAATAACCTTGTCATAACTCCTCATCCCGGAGAGGCAGCTAGATTATTAAAAAAGGAAATAAAAGCTGTTCAAGAAAATAGGTTCGAATCCATAAGGCTGCTTCAAAAGAAATTCAACTGTGTTTCAATCTTAAAGGGTTCGGGTACATTGATTTGTTATAAAGATTCTAGCGTTCAGAAAACAAAAGTCTGTGAATATGGAAATCCAGGAATGGCAAGAGGAGGAATGGGAGATGTGTTAAGTGGAATAATTGGTAGTTTTCTAGCTCAAGGCTTAAATACTAAAGAGGCTACATGTTTGGCTGTTAACTTGCACTCTATGTCAGCTGATTTATGCTCACTAGAAAAAGGAGAGCTTGGAATGATGCCCAGCCACCTTATTGAAAACTTGCAGATATTTCTTAGAAGTTAATGGAGAAAAAGAAATACACTTCAAAGAGCGAAGATAAAACTATAGAAATAGGAATAGAAATTGGATCTGCGATTAAAGAATCACTAGATAAACTTCCTTTATTAATTTTTTTACGTGGAAACCTCGGTACAGGAAAAACAACATTAACTAAAGGGATCTTACAGGGCTTAGGGTCTAAAGATTTAGTAAAAAGTCCTACTTTTAATTTAGTAGAGATTTATGAATTTGACCATATAGAGGTTAACCACTTCGATTTATACAGAATAGAGTCTTCAAATGAGTTAGATGAGATCGGAATAAGAAGCTCTCTTACAAACAAAAGTGTCTTGTCAATTATTGAATGGCCTGAAAAATTCTTAGACTTCTTACCCAACCCAAATATAAATATAGAATTAAATCATTATGACTCTGATCCAGATGTTAGGATAATTGAAATTAACTATTTAAGAATTTAAAAATGAAAAATGAAACGAGCTTCTTAATTGCATTAACCTTTTTTCTTACTTTCTCTTTTAAAATTTTTGGAGGAAATGAAAGTGATAACTTCAGATATTGTTTTGTGGGAGACACTGGAGAAATAACAGAACCTCAAGCTAAAGTTGCTAAAGCCCTAGAAATTTCAACATGTAAAGATATTTGGTTAGCCGGTGATATTATTTACCCTGATGGATTATCAAGTGCTGAAGACCCACAATTTAAAGAAAAATTCTTAACTCCATTTAGTTTGGTTATTCAATCAGGTAAGAGATTCTTTTTTACCTTGGGCAACCATGATTATAAGGGAGACCCTGAGTCTTATATAGAGATAGCAAAAAATAATAAATCAATCTACTTCCCTAAGAATTATTTTGTCTATAAAGAGAATGGGCTCTGTTTTGTTGCTTTAGACACAACGGTATTCGATAAGATTTACATGTTTTATAAAAGAAATGAGCAGATAAATTGGCTTGAAGAGCAAAAAAGGGACTTAAAAAAAGACTGTAAACTATCGATAGCAGTTGCTCACCATCCTTTATTTAGTTCTGGTGATAGAAAAAAAGGATCACCCCAGCTAGCTGCATTCCTAAATGAATATGTTTTTGGAAGTTTTGATATCTACATAGCCGGACATAATCATGTTTTGGCAGATGAGGGAGAAAGGGACGGAACTCTTCAGTTAATATCTGGATCGGGTAGCTTGCCAGGCGGCTCTCCCGAAAAAGCTCCAAGAGATAAATTTAATGTAGAAATTCCTGGTTATTTAGCTCTAGGAGTAGACAAAAGAGAATCTGGCCTAATTGCAAATTATAAATTTATTTCTGCGGAAGACGGTTCTATCTTGTGGTCTAAAATAAAGAAAGGAAAAGGAATTAGATAATTATAGCCTTGCAGATCCCCAATAATTAAAAGCAGCTATTTTGGGGGTATTTGGTAAGTACATATTATCCAATTCATCTATTTTGAACCCTGATCTTTCTATTAAACCCGTAATATCTCTATTCAGATTACATCCTCCTGCTATTTTTTTCCAAAAAGGGTTAATTCTTTTTTGCCACTTAGATATCTCTTCGTCGGGGGCTTCTCCGTGCTCACAAAAGATTAATCTTCCTTTATCTTTAAGAACTCTCTTCATTTCTTTTAATGCCTGATCTGGCTCAGGAATAGTGCAAAGGGTATAGGTTAGGAGAACCGTATCGATTGAATTAGAGGGAAGTGGGATTTCTTCTGCCCCTCCAATCATAAAATCTATTTCCATTCCTAATTCAAAAGCCTTTTTTAAAGCCATCTTTTGTAATTCTTTCGAGGGGTCTATACCTCTAACTGTCTTAACATGACTTAGGTTATAAAATGGTAGATTTAATCCTGAGCCTATTCCTATCTCAAGAACTTCACCCGAGCAAAGGGGCACCACCTTTTTTCTTTGATATTCTACCGGTGGAGATCCACAAGCTGAATTTAGTAATTTGGGTAGAATATATTTATCATATAGACTCATAATCTAATGATATTAATAGAGAAATAAATTCAATGAAAGATAAGAATATTTTAATTACAGGAGCAACCAGTGGTATAGGTAGATCAGCAGCTTTAGCTTTAAGTGGAATGGGTGCAAATATCACCTTTATAGCTAGAAATCCACAAAAAGCAGAAGAATTAATAAAAGAAATCAGATCTAAAAATAATAAGGAAGCGGAAGTAATAATCGCCGATCTTTCTTCTCTAGAACAAATTAATCAAGCAGCAGCCGTCTTTAAATCAAAAAATAAAAATATTGATGTATTGTTAAATAATGCAGGAATTATGAATACCGAAAGAAAATTAACTGTTGATGGGTTCGAAGAAACCTTTGCTGTGAACCATCTAGCTTACTTCCTTCTAACGAATCTTCTTATTGATGAAATACTTCAAAGCTCATTTAAAAGAGTTGTAAATGTTTCTTCAGATGGACATAAGTTCGTAAATAGAATGAATTTTGATGATATTCACTGGGAAAAGGAATACAAAATGTTTAGAGCATATGGTCAGTCTAAACTGGGCAATATACTCTTTACTAAGCAATTAGCTCATTTATACAAAGATAAGGG
>Ga0066836_10001227_pt1 | contig 13336 bp, 9 predicted proteins | sample ETNtaG_18_FD_71568 | JGI IMG/M metagenome (GOLD analysis project Ga0066836, IMG submission 71568) | Marine microbial and viral communities from oxygen minimum zone, Eastern Pacific Ocean - ETNP201302SV91 | ecosystem: Environmental > Aquatic > Marine > Oceanic | place: Pacific Ocean: Eastern...
TTCGAGATGAAAAAGAAACTCCCCGGCGCACCGACGTTGCCGCCGCGCTCGAAACTTGCCCACGGCGGGCCGGCCGACCCGGGCGGCATGGGCATAGACATCACGCTCGAGGAACTCACAACCGAGTGGCGCCTGATGGCCGACCTGTACGCGCTGGCGGTTCAGATGGACCGTGTGCGGTTCGGCTCGCTGACGTTCCTCGCCGCCGGAGAGAGGATTCGTCTGAAGGGCGAATACGAATACGGCGGCCGAAAAGTTTTCCAGTTCGACGACGCAACCCAGCACAACGCCACCGCCGACAAGGGCTGTAGCCACGAGTGGTGGCACAAGTTCAACGAGAAGAAAAAGAACACCCAGCTCCGCGCCCATGCCCACATGAAGATGCGCGAGGTCGCCTATTTCCTGCACCGGCTCGACGAGCAGAAGGAGGCCAACAGCCGGTCGATCCTTGAGAACTCGATGATCACCATTTCTACCGAGTCGGGCGACGGCCGGCACAACGACGTGAAGCGCGAACTCTCTGGCGTTTTCCACGCGATCACTGGTGCCAACGGCCGCTTCAAGTCCGGCATTGTGGACGTCGATGCAGAGGGGCTCGACGTGTACAACACGATGCTCGGCGCGGTGGGTGCCAAGGGCCGCCTCGGCCCGACCAAGCGCGAGTCCCGTCACATCAGCTCCATCCTGGCCTAAGTCTCAGGCCAGCAAACGCTTATAAAGCTCGTACTGCCGTTCGACAAGTTGGTCGACGGTGAATTCCTCCTCTACGAGTTTCCGACCGGCTTGCCCAAGCGCGGTTCGCAACGGCGCATCGTTGGCCAGCTTGGCCAAGCGTTCCTTCAGCTTGGCTAGGTCGCCCGGCTCGATGAGGTGGCCGGTTTTGCCGTCGAGACAGACTTCGCCCGCGCCGTCGCAGTCGAACGCCACGACCGGCTTGGCGGCGGCCATGGCCTGGGGCAGGGCGCGCGGCAGGCCTTCGCGGCGGGAGAGGTGCACGAGCGCGTCCATCACACCGACGAGTGACGGGATTTCAGACGGCGGCACGAGGCCGGTGAAGATGAAGTTTTGGTCGCAGCCGATCTCTTTGGCCAAGCGCTCGAACCGTCCGCGCCACACGCCGTCGCCGACGAGCAGGAAGCGGATGTTCGGGATGCGCTTGACCAGGCGCGGCGCGATGGCGAACAGGTCGTCGTGCCCCTTCAACTCGAAGAGCCGGGCAATCTTGCCGACGACAAAGTCGCTCGGCGACAGGCCAAGCGACGCGCGTTTTGTGGGGGAATTTTCCGCATCGAGGAATGGTTGCAGGTCGAAGCCGCTTGGGATGCGCGTGTAGTCGTCCGCCTGGCTGATGCCGGCGGCGAGGTACTGGTCGCGCATCGCGTCGGCGACGGTGACGAAGTGGTCGGTCATTCGGCCGGCGAAACGCTCGGCACCGCAGAACAGGGCATTGGTCGCCCAACCCTGAAACGGGCCGAACGACGGGCCGTGGATCGAGTGGATGATCTTCGGCACGCCGACGCGCTTGGCTGCCAGGCGCCCGATGAAGCCGGCCTTCCCGCTGTGCGTGTGGACGATGTCCGGCCGAAACGACGCAAACGCGCGCTTGAGTTGCCGGTAGGCGAGCCAGTCGCTTAGCGGACGAACGGGCCGGATGAGATTTGGGACGCGGTGAAAGAGTCCGTCGATTTTTTGGACGAGTGGCTCGAGTGAGCCTTCCGGGCCGGTAGTGGGGCCGCAATAAAGCCGGATATTGACGCCCGGTTTTTCGTGCAGGCCGAGTACGGTGGAGGCGGTGTTTTCCTGCGCACCGCCAACGATGAGGCGGGTGATGACATGCGCGACGCGCATGGGTTACTCTGTGCTACCCGGCAGCTGTTTCATCCGGGTTCGAATACGTTTCAGTTCCTCCGCCGGGACGGACTCGGGATCAACGTATTTCAAAAACAGGGCGTAGTTTGTCAACTCTTCGCCATTCTGGTTTTGCTCCTTTGCGATATGGGCGAGGCGGTGGTAGCTACGTGGGTCGTTGGGAGCGAATGACTGAAGCGTGGAAAAGTCCTCTTTGGCCAGATCGTATTGCTTGAGGGCCATGTGTGACTCGGCGCGGTTGAGCAGGATCTCCTGATGGTTGGGGTTGTCATCAAGCAGGCTGTCGAGAAGGGTGACGGCTTTCTCGTGCTGACTCTTCGCCATGTAAATGGTGGCTTTCTGGAATTTGAAATTGTCGGCGTCGGTCTGTTTGATGGCGTCATTGATGTATTTCAGTGCCGATTCGAAGTCGCCCTTTTCGGTGTAGGTTGCGGCGATCATTGAAATCAAGTTGGATTTATCCTGCAAATTGGCCAACTCCAATGCCGACTGATACACCGCAACTGCTTTGTCGTATTGTTCCAGTTTGGAAAGCAACTGTCCCTTGTCCGTCAGGGTGTTCAAATCGTTAGGATTATCCTTGAGCCAAGTATTCAGCAGTCCCAGGGCTTTCGCGTTTTGGTCGTGATCGAGATGAAACGCCAGCATGGTGTGAAGGCCTCCGAGGGAGTTCATGTGGGGCTTTAATTGTTCGAGTAGATATTTTTCGACTTCAATCGGGCCGGAACTAACCAGCAACAAACCCGCCTTGAGGCGTATCAGCTTAATCTGTTGTTTGGGGGTAAATGGGTTAGCGTTGTGCATTATCGCGAGACGCTCAATGAAGAGTTGCGCCTTTTCGGGAAGCTCGTAGGACACAAACATATCCGCGATGTAAAAGACGGGATCGGGTAATGTCTTGGCGAGTTCGGCGGCCCGCGTCAGTTCGTGGTAGGCCTGGCGAATCTGGGTTTTTCGCGCGAAGTTTTGGCCAAGCTGAAAGCAGGCCTGTGTCAGGTTGAACGGGCCGTACGTCTTTAGGGTGCTGTCGATCCGAGATAGGGCCAGAAGCTCGTCATTACCCATCAGTCGATCCAGTTCCTCGTCAAATTCGTAGTCGGACTTGGGGTTGGCCCGGCGCAGGTTGGCCTGGGCCACCACGTTCCCTTTCGAGCTTCCCCGATAGATTTTGCAGGCGGCGAGGAAGAGTTTCTGGGCCGCTTCCGATTGGTTGTTGCGGATGAGATCCACTCCCCGCTGGTTCAAGTTCCGGGAGAGCCAACCCATGATAATCAGTGAGTCGAGAAACTGGTTTTTCCGGAGTTGTTCGCTTTCCTTGGCGAAGGAAAAATCCTTTGCATCGAACTTTTTATCGATGGCTTCAGCGAGGGTTAGGCTTTCAGTCACCTGGTCTGTTGTCAGTGCTGGCTTGTCCAGTGAATCGCCTCCAGAGGGGTAGGGGAGCAAGCGGAAAACCCCCTTGTCGGGTTTCAGGTAAAACTGCTCAAAGTAATATCCAAAGCTTGGGTGAAGGTAGTAAATCGGCGTTTTTTCGCTGACAGCGTTAAGCATATTGAGGATCTGCAAGTCATCAATACGTTTGGCATCGAGCACCTCTTTGGGTGGGGCTGGCCAATGGGTATTACTGCGCTTGGCCAAGCGTACTTGATAGTCGGGTGATGCCAATCGGTGAGTCTGGATTAGCATGGCCTGCTCGCGCGATTTTGACCGGGCCAACTCCGCCTGAAGAAGCTGGCTTTGCGGGCTCATGTCGTTATCTGCAAACAGGATGATCTTACCGTTGGGCAGACTGTCAGCCAGCCATTTTGCGTAGGTGCCGGTGACGTCGTTTTTGTTGTTGGCAAGGATGGTTCCCGCATTCCGCCAAGCCAACAACCCGATGACCACCACGGCGGCGCCTTGCAACCCGATGTGCAGGCCACGGTTCAGGGCCTTGCTCAACTCAGAGGGTTTCTGCCATTTCCGGATTTCCTCCTTCCCCGACAACAACAACAGGTATCCCAAAAAATAACCGGTGCTCAGCGCGCCCAGATAGTAGAATGTCAGGAACGGAGCGCCGATGCCGGTGATCTGCGGCAGATTGACCAGTTTGCGCGGGCTGACCACGTGGTCGAACGCCACGTAAATGCAAACTGCCAGGAACAGAAAATGCACCAATCGCAGGAGGGCGGTCGTGATTGCGGAGGCCGCGGCGTTGGTGTCGCCGAAGCTCGCCGGCCAGCGAATGCTCACCAGTAACAGCGGCACGATCGCGGTGGAAGCCATCACCAACACCATCAACCGCTGGCTGAACAGGCTGCTGAGGAACGATTTCTGCAACCCAAGGTTTGCCATCAACACGTCCAGGAAATTTTCCCCACTGCCGGAGAGCACGGCGGCCACCGGAAGCAACAGGTAAAGCGACAAGCCGGCCAGGGCGTTCCGCGCGAGCTTCAGCGGTAGGCCCTCTTGGAACAACTGCATGCGGGCCGTCCAGAGCAGCGCGACACAAAAGAGCGGCAGGAATCCCACCATGCCCCAGTTGTTCGTGATACCCATCGCGTACACGAGCACGGCTCGGCTCAGCCATCGGGTCTTGTGGTTGATCCGGTATTCGAGCAGACACAGGATGACGAAGGCGAACAACAACACGTTGAGCATTTCGCCGGTGCCGGCTGTGGCGTGTTGCCAGAAACTAAGTTGCAGCCCGCACACCATCGCCGCGAAAAGCGCGGGCACCCAGTTGCTCTGCAGGCTCAGCAGCGAGTGGGCGCTCTGTTCACGCTGCCGTTGCTCCTTTGTGCGGTCATGCGGGAGAAGCGCCACTGAGCGCACGAGCATCGCCAGTGTCAACGCCCCGAATACTGCGGCGAGGACATTCATCGCCGTTGGCATCATCGAGACCGGCAGCATCCGCAGCGGCAGCGTGAGCAAATACAGCAGCGGAGCCTCGGACTGCGACAGGTCGTTCCACCCCCCGACATCCGACACGGCGGGCAGGCTCGCAAAACTGATCCACGAGTGCAGCGTGGCGAGGTACAGCACCAGGGAACCCAGGGCGACGGCCCAGGGAAGGCGGGTTACGGCGAATGACTTCAGCGGGTTGCTATTGTCTGTCATTGACTCGGTTGCGGCGACAGTTGAAACCAACCCGCCCATCCATTGCAAGACAGGTTTTGGTGGGAGGGTGCTCTGTGGTCGCGGTTCACGTGCTGGTGTTCAACCGCAGGTCGGTCACGCATTCGACGTGCTGGGTATGGGGAAACATGTCCAGCGGCACGACCTGCTCCAACCGATAGACCCCATTGGCGCAGAGAGCGTTCAAATCCCGGGCCAGCGTCGCCGGGTGGCACGATACGTAAATGATCTGCACCGGCCGGCTCTGGCGCAATTGCTCGAGCGCCGCCAGGACGCAGCCTTTACGCGGCGGATCGAGGATAACAGTGGTTTTTCCGGCCTCGAACTTGGCCAGGAGCTTGGGCAGCAGATGCTCGGTGCGGCCTTCGATGAACTCGCCGTTGTCACCTCCGAACTTGGTGGCGTTTTCGCGGGCGGCGAGGATGGATCGATGGTCGTATTCCACGCCGACGTAGCGCTTGGCCAAGCTGGCCAGTTCGATCCCCAGAAACCCGACACCGCAGTACGTGTCGATGAGATACTCCGCGCCGCTTGCCTGGAAAATTTTTCGCACCACTTCAATCATACGCGGCAGCATGAAGTAGTTCGTCTGAAAAAAGGAATGATCCGGCACGACCCAGTCATCGGGCACCACGCGCAGGTTCACTTTCACGCCGCCCTTGTTCGGCGGGTTGTCGCGGACCTCGGGGATCTGCGCGTTCAACGCCGGCTCGGCGATTTTGCATTCATCGATCTCGACGACCCAGTGGGAGCTGCGTTTGCGGAAGCCGATCAGCAGCTTCTTCGCCTTGCCGTTCCACTGGCTGCGGATGAGGATGCGGTTCCGGTAGTTGTACGGTTTCGGGCAGGCAACGACCGGCGCGACTCTGTCCCCGGTAAAACCGCCGATGCGCTCGAACAGTGCGACGATCTGTTTCTGCTTCATCGCCAACTGCGCCTCGTACGCCATGTGCTGGTACTGGCAGCCGCCGCAGTCACCAAAATAGCTGCACTCCGGTTCGACGCGGCTTTCCGCCGGCTCGACAACTTTGACGAGGTCGGCGCGCGCGAAACTTTTCTTCACCTCGGTGATCTCGGCCTCGACCGTCTCGCCCTCGATCACCAGCGGCACGAACACGACAAACCCATCCACGCGCCCAACGCCTTCGCCGCCGAAGGCCACATCGTCGATGCGCACCGTGATCCGTTGGCCGACCTCCGGCCGGGTGATTTCCTCTTTAGCGGTTGTGGTTGCAGCGTCGCTCAAAACAGTGTTGCGCTTGGCCAAGCCCCCGGGGAAAGGCCAAGGCCGGGGCACGTTACCCGCACCGCCGGCCTTGCGAAAGGCTGTTGTGAAAAAAGCGACCTACTTTTTGTGGTGCTGCTCGTAGTGCTGGCGCAGCAGGTCGTCGCCGAAGTCATGCTTCAAGTCGCGTGAAACACAGTGGACGTGGTTGGCGTCGTTCTGCGTGTTGTCGTACTCGATCAGGAAGTCTGGCGCCTGGATGCGGTAGTAGTGCCCCTTCCGTGGCTCGAGAGATCCGGCCCACGCAAAGTGAATCTTGCTGAGGCTCACCCCCTCGAAATGCCTGACCCCCTCGTCGGCCAGGTCGGGGCGGTAGTTGTGTAGGTACTCCCCGATGAGTTGCAGAAGATGGTCGGCCTGTTTTTTGTTCATCTCCGACGCGGCCAAGCCAAGCGGCTCGAGTCGCCTCGCCTTGCGGTCGGCCTTCGTGATGACGTCCGACGGGGCTTTCGCGGCGATGATCGCGATTTTGCGCTGCTCTGCATTCAGCGACTTGGCCAGTGCGCGGGCGGTGTTTTCCTCCACGGCAAGTACCTGAAACCCCTTGCGCGGGCCGTCGAGAATCGTTCCCGGGTTCGTGCCGAAAAAGGCCGGCGTCAAACCGCCGACGTGCCCATCGACCACGGTGAAGCTCAGCGACAAGTGGTGCCCCTCAAACCGCCAGCTCCAAGTGCCCTCCACGCTTGGCTTGCCGAAGATACTGACGAAGTACCACTTCGGGTCGCGGGCAAAACGGCCGTTCGGGTTGGCGTCGTGCAGCACCTGCTCGAGGCTCATGATCTGTGCGGTTTTCTGCACGCCGCGAGCGCTCATCACCGAGGCCAACAGCGCATAAGCCATGTGCTGCTGCGCCTGCGTCATCTCTCGAAACGACAGCCCGTGGCGCGGGTGCATCTCGGTCGGGACAAAGTGCCAGCGGGTGCGGTCGGCATCGTCGAGCTTGAACGTCGCCTTGGCCTTCTGTTCTGGCTTGAGCGTCGCGAGGAAGGCATTGGCCGCGTTCGCCATATCCGCCGCAGCGGCCTGATCTGCTGCGCCTTGGTTTGGATGGGCGACGGCGCTGGCCGAGAACGCCAGCGTCAGTCCAAAAGCGATTGATCTAAAAATGTGCATGGAGTGCATGCGCCGCAGTCGAAGCCATCCGGCGAGAAATGGCAATGCCAAAAAGTTTCAAATTTTCAGTTTTAATTAACGGCCTGCTTGGCCAAGCCGCAAGCCCAGGGGGGCAGCACACTATTTCCCCGAACTGAAAACTTGAAACTCCCTGACTTTTTAACAATAAATCCCTCGGTATCATGGAGTCTGTTTTTGTTGGCATCGAGATTGGCGGGACGAAGATCCAAGTGGTCACCGGCGACGGCAAAGTGTCGATCGTCGGGCGGCAACGCTTCACCGCCGACCCGGCGGAGGGCGCGGAGGGCATCCGCGGCCAAATCGCCAGTGCCTTGGCCAACATTGCCGGGCGGCAGAAAATCGCCGCGATTGGCGTCGGCTTCGGCGGGCCGTTCAATCGCGAAGCCGGACGGGCCTGCTGCTCACACCAAGTCGCCGGCTGGGACGATTTCCCGCTCCGCGACTGGCTCAGCGAACAGGTCGCCGGCGCGCCTGTGGCCATCGAAAACGACGGCAACACCGCCGCACTGGGTGAGGCGATCGCCGGGGCGGGGCAGGGTCAAAGCCCGGTGTTTTACGTCACGCTGGGCAGCGGCATCGGCGGCGGCCTGGTGATCGACGGTTTGATTTATCACGGCGCGTTACCGACCGAGGCGGAGATCGGCCATGTGCGACTGAACCAAGCGGGCGACACGCTCGAGTCGCGCTGCTCCGGTTGGGCCGTGGATCGGCGGCTCCGCGAGTACGCTTCCGCCAACGGCGACTCGCCCTTGGCCAAGCGTCTCGATAGCGAGGGCGGGGAGGCACAGCACTTGGCCAAGGCGATGGCCGACGGCGACGCCGGGGCCAAGGCGATCTTCGACGAGACCTGTGGCGAACTCGCGCTTGGCTTGTCGCATGTCGTGCATTTGATCAACCCGGCGACGATCATCCTCGGTGGTGGCCTGTCGCAGATCGGCGAACCGCTGCGCCTGGGTGTGGCGCCTGCGCTTGGGCGCGCGATCATGGACGTGCTCAAGCCGGGGCCAAGTGTGCGTTTGGCAAAGCTCGGCGAGGACGCTGTGCCAGTTGGCGCGCTGATTTTGGCTTTGCATGTCTAGTGGGTTCTGCGACGTTCCGCCCGTGCGCGAATGGATCGTCAACTACATCGAAGCCGAAAAAGCCGCGCTCGACTCCATCCCGGTCGAGCAGGTCGAGTCGGTCATCCTCAAATTCAAGGAAGCCCACGCCGAGGGTCGGCAGATTTTCCTGTTTGGCAACGGCGGCAGTGCGTCCAACGCATCGCACTTCGCCACCGACTTGGGCAAAGGCTCGTCCGATGCGCTGGGCAAACGGTTCAAGGTTTTGTCGTTGAACGACAACGTGAGCTGGATGACCGCCATCGGCAACGACTACTCTTATGAGGATATTTACCTGCGCCAACTCGAAAACTACGGCCAAGCCGGGGACATTGTGCTGACGATGAGCGTGAGCGGCAGTTCGCCGAACTTGGTGAAGGCCTTTGAGTGGGCCAACGACAACGGCCTGCACACCATCGCGCTCGTTGGCGGCAAGCGAGGCAAGCTGGCCGACTTGGCCAGCGAAACGATCGTGATCGACGACACCCACTACGGCCGAGCCGAGGACTGCCAAATGGGCATAGCCCACATGCTCTGCTACGCCTTCATGGAAGTGGAGGAGTTGAAAAACTAAGGCATTTCTAGTTTCGACAAAAGAGGCCCGGCAATTGCCGGGCCTTTTTGCTTTTGAAACTATCGGATTTATTACGCTCCCATGTCGTCTTCGAAGGAGCCTTCGGCGACCGGGAAGCAGAGATGGTCGCGGACGTACTGGATGCCCTCGATGGCGGTGGCGTCCGCGTCGCGGTACGCGCTCTCGGTCTCGGCGATGAGAGGGGCGGTCTCGGTGCCCATGATTTTGTTGTATCTCGCGGGGTAGCCGATGTTGATGAGCATCTCGACGTAGCGGACCATATTCAGGTCGCCGCTGCCGAGGTCGGTGAACTGCATCGCGCGGTTGTGCCAGTCACCATCCATGCGCCGCAGCGGCACGCCGGGGCGGATGACGAAGTTCTTCACGTGGCAGGCGTACACGCGGTCGCGCACGGCGGGGTGGGTGAAGCGCGTTTCCCAGTCTTCGCCTTCCCAGCAGTGCGACGGGTCGGCGTTGACACCGAGGCATTTGTCGCCGTCGCAAATCTCGACGAGCCGGCCGAACTCCTCCGCGCACATCGCGGCGGTACCGGGGTGGATTTCGTGTGCGAGACGAATGCCGAGGCTGTTGGCGTGTGCGCGAATCTTAGCCGTCTTTTCAACGAAACGCTCCTCACCGGCCTTGACGAGGTCGAAGCCCGGCCCAGCCCAGAAACCCCACGGATAGCCGGTGGCCAATTCCCAGCCGTGGGAGATGCCCCAAAACATCGGCAGGATCTTCAGGTCCAACTCGGCGCATAAATCCATGAGGCGCAGGATGTACGCCTCGTACCATTGCTCGAGTTCCTCCGGGCTCTTGTCCTGGTTCGGCCCGTGGATGAACGGGTGGCCGCTCTTGGTGCCGGTCCACGAGCTGGTATGGACCCAGAATGCGCAGTGCCCGCTCACGCCGTCGAGTTTGAGGCCGTGTTTCTCGAACGTGTCGCGGATGTCCTGTGCGCTTTTGAACGCCTCGCCGGTGTCGCCATCTTCGAACATGTAGTGGCTTGGCTGTGCGCCGGCGGCCCCGGCCTCCTTGGCGAAGGAGAGGAAGCCCTCGAGCCCCTTACCGCCATGCTGCGCCCCTTCGATACTGCTGTGATAAATCGGTTTAGCCATGATTCAACGGTGTTTCCATTCAAGAGTTTCGTGTGAAACGGCCGGGACAGTAAGCGCAAAGCCGCCCCCGATGCAATCAACTTTCCGGCAGTAGCTCGTTGAGTTGCTTTGCCAAGCGCTTGGCTTCGTGGGGATTGGTCTTGGCTAGGTTTTGGGTTTCGTGGGGATCTTTGGTTAGGTTGTACAGTTCGGGTTCGGTGGCGTTGGTGTTGGTTTTGTGGGGGAGGATGAGTTTCCAGTTCCCGTTGATGAGCCAGCGGTGGGTGAGGTTGGCGCTTGGTTTGTGGATGTCGACGGCGTTGTGGAGGTAGCAGGCGCCGTGGGTGGATTTGCGCTTGGCCAAGGCCGTGTCGTCGAGCAGGTCGATGCCCTGCATCGTGTCGCTCGGCTCGAGGCCGCACGCCTTGAGGATGGTCGGGGCGAGGTCGATGCTGTTGGCCAACTCGAGCCGTTCCCCCGGCTGCACTTTGCCGGGCCAGCGGATCATGATCGGGGTGCGGAGGCCGCCGTCGTATGGGGAGCGCTTGGAGCGGGGAGCGTAGCGGCCGTTGTCGGCGCGCTGGATCCAGCCGTTGTCGGTGACGTAGAGGACGACGGTGTTGTCGGACAGTTTTTTGTCGTCGAGATGGTCGAGCAGTTGGCCGCAGGTTTCGTCGAACCACTCGCACATGGCCCAGTAGCGGGCGATGAATCTTGACTCGGTTTTTCCCGTGTACTTGTCGAGCAACCGCTTGGGTGGATTGTGCGGGGTGTGCGGGAGGAACGGCGCGTACCAGATGAAGAACGGCTTGTCGCCGGCGTCGTCGATGAAGTCAAAGATCGGCTTCAACCCTTCGCGGCCGATTTTCAATCCTACGTCGCCGTGGCGGCCCCGGCGCTTAGGATCGCCGTGGGTCATGCCGTGGGTGAAGCCGCCTCGCGAGTAGTGGCCCTGCCACCATTTGCCGGACTGATGGCTGAGGTAGCCGCGCTTGGCCAAGAGCCTTGGCAGCGTCGGCACGGTGTCGATGAAGTCGACGCACTCCTGCACTTGGCTTCGGTATTGATCGGTGTTTTTGCCACCGGACGGAATGGGCGGCTCGTTGCCGGTGATGCCGTGTTGGTGGGGGTAAAGCCCGGTGATGATTGAGGCGAGGGAGGGGCAACAGAGGCTGGTCGGCACGTAGCCGCGTTTGAACAGGCGGCTTTGCCTGGCCAAGCGATCGATGTTCGGCGTCTCGATGGCCTCATGCTCCATGAAGCCGTAGTCGGTCCACGACTGGTCGTCGGAGATGATGAGCACGACGTTCGGCGGCTTGGCGGCGAAGGTGCAAGCTGCGAACAGCAATCCGGTGGTGAGTAAAAAAAGAGTGCGTTTCACGCGGTGCGAATTACGGCAATCAGCCGCAAAAGTCAAAACCGGCGTTGTACGGCAAATGGGATTTGCTTTCGCTTGGGGCATCGGATTCACTGGCGGCGATGTTTTCGCACATAGTTATTTTCTGGACCAAGCCGGACGTGGAGGATGCCGGGCAGCAATTGATCGACGGTTTGAACCATTATTTACCGGACATCCCCGGCGTGATCTCGATGCACGTGGGCCGATGCGCTCCGAGTGACCGGCCGGTGGTGGATCAAAGTTATCAGGTCGCGTTGAATATCACGTTCAAGAACAAGATCGTGCAGGACGCATATCAGGATCATCCGCAGCATGTGGAGTTCGTGGAGAAGGTGTTCAAGCAAGTCTGCGACCGGGTGGTCGTGTATGATTTTGGGGACTTGGAATAGCCGGAAGAAACGACTCCACAAACCAAGCGCATGGATCCGTTCATTTACAACTTCGTCTGCGGCGGCGCGGTTTTTGTGTTTGGCCTCGTGCTGGCGTGGCGGCAGGGCAGCCTTGGCCTGAGCGGGAAGGGCCGGCGCAACCTGTGTCTCGCGCTGGGGGTGTTCAGTTTTTATTTTATCCTGCAGGCGTTCCTCCAATACAAGGCGCCCGGCATGCCCGCCGCTGAGCCGGCCGCGTACCGCCCCACGTTGGCGAGCGAGGCGGCGGTCGATCCCGAGCAGAGCTATCGCGGCGCCCCGGTCGACTACGCGATCATGATCGGTTACTTCGTGATCATTGTCGTTATGGGTGCGTACTTCGGGCGTAAGATGAAATCGACTGAGGATTTTTTCTTTGGCGGCCGGAAGTTTACCTGGTGGCTGATCGCGTTCAGCATGATCGCCACGACGATTGGCTCCTATAGTTTCCTGAAATACTCAAGCAAGGGTTACGAGTACGGGCTATCGAGCACGCAGACGTACAGCAACGACTGGTTTTATTTTCCGCTGCTGCTGTTTTGCTGGTTGCCGATTTTGTATTTCTCCCGCGTCACGTCGATCCCCGAGTATTTTGGGAAGCGCTTTAACTCGAAAGTCCGATTTTGGGCGACGGTGTGCCTGATGGTGTACATGATCGGCTACGTCGGCGTGAACCTGTTCACGATGGGGAAGGTACTGCACCATTTGCTCGGGTGGGATATTTTCATTGGCGCGGTGATCGTGGCACTGGTGTCGATGTCGTATGTGTCGAGCGGCGGGCAGACGAGCGTGATCATGACCGACCTTTTCCAGGGGGTGATGCTGCTCGTCACCGGAGGGCTGATTTTGGGGTTGGGCTTTGCGTACCTCGGCGGGTTTGATGTGTTTTGGGATAATCTGCCCGGTGACTCGCGGAAGGTGTTTCATAATTTCAACAGAGACCCCGGTTTCCCGAGCGTCGGTATTTTCTGGCAGGACGGCCTGGCCAACTCGATCATGTTCGGCTTTCTGCACCAGGGGACGATTATGCGTTATATGTCGGCGCGGTCGTTCAAGGACTGCAAAAAGGCGGTGGTGACGCACTTGGTCGTGTTGATGCCGTTAGCGGCCTGTGTGGTCGGCGGCGCGGGTTGGCTGGCCAAGGCCCTGGCCAATCATGGCGATCTGCCTGCCAGCATGCCGGCCGACGAGTCGTTCTACGCCGCCACGCAACTCATCAGCCAGCCGGGAATCTTCGGGCTGATCTTGGCGGCGATGATTGCTGCGCTGATGTCCACGGTAGACACTCTCATCACCGCGATCTCCGCCGTGTGGGTGAACGACGTACACAAGCTGTACATCAAAAAAGACATGACCG
>Ga0066836_10001228_pt1 | contig 13334 bp, 15 predicted proteins | sample ETNtaG_18_FD_71568 | JGI IMG/M metagenome (GOLD analysis project Ga0066836, IMG submission 71568) | Marine microbial and viral communities from oxygen minimum zone, Eastern Pacific Ocean - ETNP201302SV91 | ecosystem: Environmental > Aquatic > Marine > Oceanic | place: Pacific Ocean: Eastern...
ACAATCACAGCTTTAAGATTTCCTAAAAATAAATAAATAATTATTACTACTAAGATAAATGCAATTATTAATGTTTTATAAACTTCATTAATAGCTGCCTGCACATAGGTTGCTCTATTAAAGGAAACTCTAAGATCTAATCCTTTAGGTAAAGATTTTTGAACCTCAATTATTCTTTTTTTTATATTATTTGAAAGCTCAACAGTTGAAGCACCACTTTTTGCATAAATACCAATTCCAACTGTCTTTAAGTCAATTTGATCTTTAGTTTGAGCTTTGAATAAAGTTTTTTCTGAAACTGGTCCAAATTCTATATTAGCAACATCTGATAATAAAGTAACTTTATTGCCAGTTTTTTTTATTGGAAGTTGCTTGATAGAATTTATATCATTATATGATTTATCCAAATTAAGTGTTAAATCAATATTGTCTGCCTCAAGGGTGCCAACCGGTAGACTAATATTTTCTCCACGCATAGCGGTTTCAACTTCTTTAATTGTTAAATCATTAGCAGCAAGTCTTATAGGGTCAATCCAAACTCTGATACTCAACTCCCTTAATCCACCAACTCTTATTCTTCCAACATTTTTTACACTTGAAAATTGATCGACTAAATATCTTTCTGCGTAATCACCTAATTCAAGATCGCTCCAAGTAGATGACGATAAAGACAACCACATTGTTGTTGTAAATCCTGCAGCTCTTTTTAATATTTGAGGAGGGTCAGACTCAGATGGCAAGTTGTCAACAACTCTAGCAACTCTTTCTCTGATGTCATTAGCAGCATTATCTAAATTAATACTAGTGTCGAATTCTACATTGATTGTACTTCTTCCATTTTCAGATTTAGAGTCTATATTTTTTATTCCCTCAGCTCCTCCGATAACATCCTCAACAACCTGAGTTACTTCTTGATCTACTATCGAAGCTGCGGCAGATTTATAATCTACTTGAATCTGTACGACAGGTGGTTGTATACCATTCGGTAATTCTCTTACTGGTAATTTCCAAAAAACAAATAATCCAAAAACAATTAAGATAAGAGACATAACCCAAGATACAGTTGGTCTTTTTATACTTAATTCAGTAATAAACATTTATTTATTAATAGGTTTTATTTTTCCACTTGGTCTAACTTTTTTTAATCCCTCAGCTACAATAATATCTTCTTTAGTTAAACCTGAGATAATTTCTATATTTTTATCAACTCTTAGACCTGTTTTTACTTCAGTTTTATTGGCAATATTTTCACTATTTATTTTATAAACATAAGATTTATCTCCCTCAATCATTACGCTTGTATCGGGAACACTTAAAGAATTTCGTAAATTAAATTTGACCACGACTTCTAACAACGATCCAGAAATTAATTCTAAGTTATCGTTATTTATTTTTATTCTGGATAATAAACTTCTAGTATCAGCATTAATTCTACTTGAAACAAAATCTATTTCACCGTCAAATACTTTATTCTTATAGCTAGATATTTTAACTTCTACCGGCAATCCTTTTTTTATAGAGGCTGAATAATTTTCAGGAATTTTGATATCAGAATATATGGTTGAATTATCATCAAGAGTAATAATGAATATATTATTTGATACAAGTATGTCTTCCGTAAGACCTGTGTAACCTAGCACTCCACTGAATGGGGCTATTATATTTCCACTTTTTAATCTTATTAAAACTTCGCCCTTTTTGACAAAATTTTTTAATTTTAAATCCTCAAAAAGATCATCTTTTTTTATTTTAAATGTTTCAGATTTTTTTGAAATTGCAGTTCCAAAAGTTTCTATTTTTTCTGAAAATTCCTTTTCAACAACCTCAGTAACCATTATTCCCGGAGGAGGTATTTTGTTAAATTTTTTTTTAAAATGATTTCCAATCATTGTTCTTCCTATAATCACAATCGCAATTATGAGAAAAAACAACAATATTATAGAAATAGTTTTTGTAGATCTTTTCATATTTAATTTAAATTATGCCGTATTCAGCCCAAGAGCCATCATAAATACAAGGGAGATATTTATCATTTATTAAAGAATAAGCTAGTGCCAAAACACATGCAGTAACCCCAGAACCACATGAAAAAACTATATTTTTTTCATTTATATTTTCTAAACAAGTTTTAAAAACTCTAATTAGCTCTTCTCTTTTTTTAAATGTATTATCTTCATTCAAACAATGATTAAATGGAATACAAAAAGAATTTTTAATACAACCACTTCTCAGGCCTTTTCTTGGTTCTGGAATTTTTCCTTCAAATCTTTCTTTGCTTCTCGCATCTATTACTTTAAATTCTTTTTTATCAATATTTTGATCAATAAAATATTTATTTTTAACTAGTTCCTTTTTTTCAACACTCTTGTATTCAGATATTTCTAGATCCGATGTATTACGGGAAACTTTTCTTTTTTCCTTAATCCATTTTTTTAATCCACCATTGAGAACATGAATTAATTTTGGATTATGTCCAAAATAAATGAAATTAAACCAACAACGACAGGAGCTAATCACATCTGAATTGTCATAAACAACTATCTCATCACTTTTTTTGATTCCCATTTTTGATACTATTTTTTCCCATTCATTTATATCTACTAACATATGAGGCAGATTTGTATTTTTTTTAGAATTATCATCTAAATCAAAAAAAACAGCGTTAGGAATATGTTGATTTTTAAACTCAGCTAATCCATTTCTTTTTGTTTGGGGCATATGCCAAGAGCAATCAATAATTTTGACATTATCTAAATTTTTTTCTAACCAATCTGTTTCAATTAAATGCATTTTACCTTTTTTCTAAATATTTTTGATGATATTCTTCTGCGGAACAATAATTCTTTAATAACGATATCCTGGTAACTACTTTACCAGATAACCTTTCATTTATATCTTTTAATACTTTTTCGGCTGTTATTTTTTGATCATCATTTAGATAAAAAATTTCACTTCGATATTGTGTTCCAAAATCTGGGCCCTGAGAGTTTAAAGTAGTTGGGTCATGGATTTGAAAGAAAATCTTTAAAATTTTTTCATATGAAATAATTTTTTCATCATAATCAAGTTTCACAACCTCTGCATGATTTGTATTACCAGCACATACTTTCTTGTACGTTGTGGTGGGACTGTTGCCTCCGCAATAGCCAACTTCTGTTTTAATAATCCCCTCAATTTTACTAAATTTTATTTCGGGACCCCAAAAACATCCAAGTGCTAATACTGCTATTTCCATTGATTATGATTTAAATTAATTTACAAATTATTCATATGCTTAGTAAAAATCAATTAGGATTTTTGTACATGTTTATGTCCATTTGTGCATTTTCTTTGATGGATGTAATTGTTAAATGGTCAGTTGACTATCCTTTAGGCCAAGTTTTATTTTTTAGAGGTTTTTTTGGAATTATTTTTTATTTTTTTGTCATACCACGAGAAAGACTTCATAATTTTTATCAGACAAAAAGACCTGGTCTGCATGCTCTTAGATGTATTTCAGGTTTAATTGCTTTAGTTGCAATATTTATAGCTTTAAGAAAATTGCCATTAGCAACTGTAGTAAGTATTTCTTTTGCAGCTCCAATATTTACAACTATTTTTTCAATCTTTTTGTTAAGTGAAAAAGTTGGAGTTTTTAGGTGGCTCGCTGTGATTATAGGTTTCGTAGGTATTTTGATAATAACAGAACCAGGAATTAGTGAATTAAATATATATTATGTATTTCCAATTATATTTTGCTTAGGCTTATCCTATGTTGCGATAACAATTAGACAGCTATCATCAACAGAGCCTGTTTGGTTAATTTCTTTTTATTTCTCATTATCTATAACTTTATTAAGTTTTTTAACTATTCCACAAGGCTGGGTGATGCCAAGTCTTAATCATTTTATCTTATTATCTTTAGTTGGGATTTTTGGTGGAGTTGCAAATTTATGGTTAAGTCAATCTTATAAATTTTCTGAAGTTTCTCTTGTAACTCCCTTAAAGTATTTAGCCTTAGTTTTTGCAATAATATTTGGCTATTTCATTTGGGAAGAAATACCAACAATTAAAACATTACTAGGTGCTTTTTTAGTAATTATTTCAACTTTAATAATCTTTAGAAGAGAAATTTATAAAAAAAAAATTATTACGTCCAAAGCAATAAATGACTAGAGTTCCAAAATATTGGAGCAAAGCAAAAAAATATTTATCTAAAAAAGATAAAATAATCTCTAAATTAATAAAAAATTATAAAAGGCCATCAGAAACAATTTTAACCTCAAGAAAGGATATTTTTTTTTCATTGTGTAAAAGTATAATTGGACAACAGATTAGTGTTGTTGCAGCTAATTCTGTTTTTATAAAATTTAAAAAAAAGTGTAAAAATAAAATTAATGCAAAAACAGTTTCAAAATTAACTTTTTCTCAACTAAAAAAATGTGGATTAAGTCGTCAAAAAGTTGTTGGTATTAAAAGTTTAGCTAAACAAATACTTGATAAATCTTTTAACTCTAAATTAATCACAAAAATGAATGATGAGGAGGCAATATCTTATCTTTTAAATTTAAAACAAATTGGAAGATGGTCAGCTGAGATGATATTGCTTTTCACTTATAATAGATCAAATATTTGGCCAGTACAGGATATTGGTCTTTTAAGAGCAATATCAAAAAATTATAAGAAAAAATATTTACCACCTGAAAAGTTTGTTCTTTTGTTAAAAAAAAGATTTTCACCATACTGTTCAGTTGCTACTTGGTATTTGTGGAGAAGTATTGATCCAGAACCTATTCAGTACTAAAACCTTCAATCACTTGCATATGTCTTTTAGTGGTATCTTTGGCTATGCTCCAGCCTGTTTGATATTCTTTTGAGTCGTGGCACTCAATTGCTTTTTGATAACTTGGAAATTCCCAAATAACAGTTCTAACAAAGTTTTCACCATCGTATGTTTTATGTTCACCTCCTCTTATAAGTGGAACCCCACCAAAACTTTTTATAATCGGTGTTACTGTTTCTGCATACTTTTTAAGATTTTCCTGATTATCTATTTTATAATATAAACTTATCCAGTAACCTTTTTTCATTTAATCAATCCAGTTATTAAACTTATCTAAATTATCAAAAATATATGATGGTAATTGTTTATTTTCAACTTTAATTAATTCATTTCGAGCATCAAACTTATTTTGTCTTTGATCAACTTTAAGATCATAAATCGCTTTTTTGTCTTTAACAATTTTTTCTATTTTATTTATACCCAATGGATTAATGTCATAATCAATATGATGGAGATAAGACTTCAATTTTTTTTCAATTGCTTCAGGCGTTTTTAAGTATGAAAAATGCCAACCTCCATTTTCAATAAGCTTAACATCTTGATATTTTCTGTTTGAAAATAAAACATCAATTCTCCACCAGTTAAATTTTCTGCCTTTGATATCCCTTAACCATTGTGGAGATTTTAAATGTTTAAATTTACATGCTTTACTTCCTATCCATGTAAAATCATTTAGTTTGAGATTAAATTTGTAATACATCATATCCTGTTTAAACAAAATTATTTTTTTATTTATACTTTTAAAATTTACTTTTTCCAAGTTAGGTATCTCATCTAAATCTGAAATTATGATCCAATCATTTGGATCTATATTTTTTAAACCATCTGTAATATTATTCCTTTGTAAATTTTCTCTTTTCCAAGCATTAAAAATTGATTTTCTATAAATTTCATTTTGATTATCTGATTTTTCTATTTTTTCAATTCCTTTTGGAATTTCATCCTTTAATATATAAATAATTTTATCTTTAAATTTAGGGAATTTTTTTATATCAAATTGAGGATTTCTTTTTTCACCTTTATGATTATATTTTGACTCAACTATTATGAATTTGTCCACATATCTGTTCAGAAAATTTAATCTAACGTCTAAAACGATATCTTCATCAAAATACATGAAGCAATCAAATATTTTCATATAATACTTTTGTTTTATATTTTTATTTAATATAACTCGAAAGAATTTATATTTAATTAAAATGAAAAGAAGACTTATTTTTTCGATAATCCTTATTTTTTCATTTTTTTCTCCTTTAAAAAGTGATGATATTTTTAATTTGGGAAAAGAAATTTTCCTAAATAATGGAAATTGCGCAACATGTCATTCACTTAAAGATGCTGGCTCTAATGGAATGGTTGGTCCAAACTTAAATGAAATAAGACCAGATATTGGAAGAGTAAAGAATGCAGTAATGAATGGCATTGGAGTGATGCCTGCTTATCAAGGGATTCTTAGTGATCAGGAAATTGATGCCGTTTCTTATTATGTATCCGAAAGTGCAAATAATTAATTTATTCCTAAAATTTCATTAAGACGAAACAATGCTATTTTAGTAACTTGTTTTTTAGCTTCCTGAAATTCTTTTTCATAATCATTATTTATTCGACTTCTGAAATTTTCTAAAATTTCATTTTTATTTTTACCTTTCACAGCGATTATAAATGGAAATTGAAATTTCTTTTCATAATCAAAATTCAGTTGATTGAATTCCTCTAGCTCTTCTTTTGAACATCTGTCTAATTTTGCTCCAGATTGCTCTTTTGTAGAAAATGATGTGAGTTTTTTTTCAATAGCTAATTTAGGGTGTAAATTTAATATAACTATTATTTGATCAGCTGAGCATGACTCATAAATTTTTATCATTTTATTGATTAAATCTTGAGAGTTTTTAAAAGGTTTTTGTTTAAAAGTTTCTGCAGCAATCCATTCAGATTTTTCAAATATACTTCCGAAAATTGCGGTGAATTCATTTTCATTAATAGTGTTGAAATCTTTTTTGATTTTCATTTAATGTCCTAATTAATCTTTTAATATATTATTTATGTAATATTTGTATAGTATATAACTAACAGTATGACCAAATTAACAACTCATGTTCTAGATGTATTTTCAGGTAAGCCTGGAAAAGGTATTAAAGTAGAATTGTTTTTTTTAGATGGTAATAACAGGGAAAAACTTACCAGTATAATTCTTAATAATGATGGAAGGTCTGATAAACCACTTATTGAAAAAGAAAAATTTAAAAATGGAAAGTATGAATTAATTTTTTATATAGGAGATTATTTCAAAAAAATTACTAAGCTTGATCAATTACAATTTCTAGATGATGTAGTCGTTAGGTTTGGTATTTCAAATAATAAAGAAAATTATCATGTGCCTTTACTAGTATCACCTTGGAGTTATTCAACTTATAGAGGAAGCTAATGGTTTCTGATACTATTCAGTTTATTTATAATAATAAAATTTTTAAAATTAAAAATCCCAACCCAAATAAAACTATTTTAGATTTTGTAAGGTCTGACTTAAAGAAAACCGGCACAAAAGAAGGTTGTGCAGAAGGGGGATGTGGCGCGTGCACAATTGTTCTTGGTGAGTTAAAAAATCAAAAACTAATTTATAAATCAATTAATTCTTGTATAAGTTTTTTACCAATTCTTAATGGTAAACATTTAATTTTAATCGAGAATTTAAGTTTTGATAATAAGTTACATCCAATTCAAGAGGCAATGGTAAAATTTCATGGATCACAATGTGGATTTTGTACACCAGGTTTTGTTATGTCAATATTCGCAATGTATAAAAATTTTTCTAAATTTAATGATGAAACAATCGATGAAACTCTATCAGGTAATCTATGTAGGTGCACAGGTTACCGACCAATTATCGATGCAGCAAAAAGTTTAAATCACAAAGGTAATAATGATCATTTTAAGAAAAATGAGAAAAAAGTTATCAACTTATTAAAAAAGATAAATGATAAAGAAATTGAAATTTCTTATAAAGATAAAAAATATTTTGCACCAAAAACATTGTTAAACTTAAAAAAAATTTTAAAGAAAAATTCTAATATTAAATTTTTAAGTGGTGGAACAGATCTTTCTTTAGAAGTCACTAAACAAAGAGGAGATATTAAAAACATCATATATCTTAATTCAATTAAAGAATTAAAATTTGTTAAAAAAACAAAAAAATTTATTGAGATTGGCTCTGGAGTTTCTCTTTATGAATTTCAAAATATAATCAAATCTTATTATCCTGATTTTTATAATATTTTAAAAAGATATGGTTCAGTTCAGATCAGAAATGTAGGTACATTGGCTGGAAATATAGCTACGGCCTCACCAATAGGAGATTCACTTCCTCTATTATTAAGTTTAGATAGTCTTGTAAAAATTAAGAGTCTAAAATTTATAAAAACTATTCCATTAAATAAATTTTTTTTATCTTATAGGAAAACAAAACTTAAAAAGAGAGAGTTTTTGTATTCCATTCAGATACCAATTAATAAACGAAATTATTTTAAAGCTTATAAAATATCAAAAAGATTTGATGATGATATATCATCTGTGTGTGCTTCTTTTAATTTTTCAATTAAAAATAATATAATTTTAAAAGCAAATGTTGCTTACGGGGGTATGTCAGAGATTCCCAAAAGAGCATCAACTATTGAAAGAGCTCTTATAAACTCAACCTTTTCAGAAGATACTTTTCTCAAAGCACAAAAACTTATTACCAAAGATTTTTCGCCGATTGATGATATGAGGGCAAGCAAAAATTATAGAAAAAATATAGCAAAAAATTTAATTATGAAATTTTTCTACGAAGTAAGTTCTAAAAAAAATTTAAGGGTTAGTTCATGAAAAATGAATTATTATTCAATAAAAACTTAGCTCATGATAGCGGAATTAAACATGTTTCAGGATTTGCTGAGTATACAGATGATATTAGTGAACCACTAAATACTCTTTATGGTGCTATAGGCTGGAGTAAAAAAGCACATGCAAAAATAAAAAAAATTGATTTAGAGAAAGTGAAAAAAAGCGAAGGTGTTGTTTCTGTAGTGACATATTTAGATATACCAGGCAGGAATGATGTTGGACCAGTGTTTGATGGAGATCCAATTTTTCCGAAAAAAAAAGTTGAATATTTTGGTCAACCACTTTTTGCAGTAGCAGCAACATCAATGGAACTTGCAAGAAAAGCAGTTTTAAAAGCAAAAGTTTATTATCAAGAATTAAAACCAGTAATTACAATCAATGATGCATTAAAAAAAAACAAATTATTATTTAAACCAAAAATAATAAAAAAAGGAAATGCGGCTCAAAAAATTATTAAATCAAAAAATAAGATTAAAGGAAATTTTACAACCGGTAGTCAAGAACACTTTTATCTTGAAGGTCAAGTAGCTTTAGTTATTCCAAAAGAAGATAATAATTTTTTAGTTTACAGCTCAACTCAACATCCTTCAGAAACTCAACAGATTTTAGCTAAAATGCTTAATCAAAAAAGTAATTCAATTGATGTATTAGTTAGACGAATAGGAGGAGGTTTTGGGGGCAAAGAAACTAATTTTATTACTTCTGCAATTTGTTGCTTACTATCTCACAAAACAAAAAATCCAATTAAGTTAAGATTAGACAGAGATGACGATATAATTATCACTGGCAAAAGACATGATTTTTTTTCAGATTATGAGGTAGGCTTTGATGATGATGGTCGAATAAATGGTTTAAAAATAAAGCTTGCTTCGAGATGCGGCATGTCACCAGATTTGTCCCTTGCAATAAATGAACGAGCCCTATTGCATTTAGATAATGCTTATTTTTTAAAAGATATTGAGGTAAAAAATTATCTTTGCAAAACTAATACATCTTCCTCAACTGCTTTTAGAGGATTTGGAGGAAATCAAGGAATGATGGCGATTGAAAATATTCTAGATAATATTTCAAGATATTTAAAAAAAGATCCAGCGGATGTTAGAAAATTAAATTTTTATGGTAAAAAAAATAGAAATGTCACTCATTATGGAATGAAAATAAAAGATAATGTTATTAATGAATTATTTGAAGATCTTAAAAATAAATCAAATTACAAAAACAGAGTTAATAAAATAAAACAGTTTAATAAAGGTAATAAATTCAAGAAAAAAGGGATTGCAATTACACCAGTTAAATTTGGAATTTCATTTACTACAATTCACCTTAATCAAGCGGGAGCTCTTGTGCATATTTATACTGATGGAAGTATTCACATGAACCATGGTGGTATAGAAATGGGCCAGGGCACGCACACTAAAATTGCACAATTGGTGTCTAACTCATTAGGCGTTTCATATGAAAAAGTGCAAATTTCAGCAACTAACACATCAAAAGTACCAAATACATCAGCAAGTGCCGCCTCTTCAACAACGGATCTTAATGGTGCAGCTACATTGGACGCTGTTTTTAAAATCAAGTCAAATTTGAACAATTTTATTAAGAAAAAATATAAGATTTATTCCAAAATTGAACCGTTATACAAAAATGGAAATATTTATTTTGGAAATAGAGTTTTTAACTTTGATCAAATAATAAAAGAAGCTTATTTGAATAGAGTGTCTCTTTCATCATCTGGTTTTTATTCAACACCTAAAATAAATTTTAATAAAAAAAAATTTAAAGGAAGACCATTTTATTATTTTTGTTATGGAGCAGCAGTTACAGAGGTTACTATTGATACATTAACTGGAGAAAGTATTTTAGATAGAGTTGACATATTACAAGATGCAGGAAACGCTATTAATCCAGCTCTAGAACATGGACAAATTGAAGGTGGATTTGTACAAGGTCAAGGTTGGCTAACAATGGAAGAAGTTATTTGGGGAAATGATGGAAAAATTAAAACCTTTTCTCCATCGACCTATAAGATCCCAGCAGTTACAGATATTCCTAAAATTTTTAATGTAGAAATTTTTAAAAAAGGATTAAATGTAGAAAAGGTAGTTAACAAAGCCAAAACAAATGGTGAGCCTCCGCTTATGCTAGCAATGAGTGTTTTTTTTGCAATCAAAGACGCTATATCATCGATATCTAATTACCAGAAGGTACCCGATCTTGATGCACCAGCGACTGCTGAAAAAATATTATTGAGTATAAAAAAATTAAAAAATATAATTTAAATTTATGTCTAACAATTCAAAATTTATGTTGAGAGCCATTGAACTTTCTATACAAAGTGCAAAGTCAAAAGGGGGTCCATTTGGATGTATTATTGTAAAAGATAATAAAATAATTGCAGAAGGTTATAATCAAGTAACAGCAAACAATGATCCAACTGCGCATGCAGAAATAGTTGCAATTAGAAATGCATGTACAAAACTAAATAATTTTTTTTTAAAAGGATGTGATCTTTATACAAGTTGTGAACCCTGTTCAATGTGTTTATCCGCAATATATTGGTCACATGTAGACAACATTTATTATGCAAATACCAGAATGGACGCTAAAGATATAGATTTCGATGACTCATTAATTTATTCAGAAATCAGAAAAGAAATAGATGAAAGAAAAATAAAAATGACCCAAATAAATAGAGATGAGGCGTTAGAAGCATTTAAAATTTGGCAAACTAAAGAAGATAAAATCAAATATTAAATGGAAGCTTTTACATACGCACTCAAATGGTCAGAGGCAATTTTAAGATGGGGACATGTACTGTTTGCAATCCTATGGGTTGGTAACAGTTTTTTATTTAATTATTTAGACAATAAATTAAATAAAAAAATTACTTCAAAAGATATTGATGGCGAAGGTTATTTGATGCATTCAGGTTTCTTTTATAAATTGTCCAAATTAAAAGCTTCACCTGATCGATCCTATTTAAATCAACTTGTAATTTTTAAATGGCAAAGTTATTTAACATTTGTCACAGGAATACTGTTATTAGCAGTGATCTATTATTATAATTCTGGAGTGTTGATGGTTGATAAAAGAGTTTTAGTTTTGTCTCCACTAGCAGCAATATCATATTCAGTTTTATCGTTAATCCTATCATGGACTATTTACGATCTTTTATGCAAATCTAGTCTTATAAAAAATAACTTCTTGTTTTTGACTACTATGTTGGTCTTATTAGGCCTCCTATCATTTGGTTTGACAAAAATTTTTGGACCAAAATTTGCTTTTTTAAGTGTAGGATTAATAATAGGAACTAATATGTTCGCTAATGTTTTCACAGTAATTATTCCAAATCAAATGAATATTATAAATAGTAGTAAGAAAAATAAAAAATTTGATATGAGCCTATCTTTGGCTGCCAAACAAAGATCAATACACAACAATTATTCAACCTTTTTAGTTTTATTTATAATGCTCTCAGGACATTACAGCTTTTTGGTTTATCATAAATATAATTGGTTAATTTTATGTTTAATTGGAATTATTTCTGCATTAGGAAGACATTATTTTAACTTAAGAGGTAGAAATATTAACAAACCAAGTATTTTATTTACTTCAGTACTTGCTTTGATAATACTCGCTTCAGTAATATTTATTTTCAAAAATTAGATTAAATTAAATGTCAGATAAATTAATTGTTAATTGGGAAGATTATAATAACACCGTCGAAAAATTGGCTATACAAATAGAAGAAAGTAATTATAAACCCACAATACTAATTGGGATCATGAGAGGTGCAGCTCCAATGATTGATGTGCTAAGTAGAATTTTCAAATTGAAATGTGCTTATCTTGCGGTTGAGTCTTATAGTGGAAAAGGTGTTGAGGATGAACAAGGTAACATCGTATTCTCAAGAGAAATGAGTTCAATTGCTCCTAATATGGGTGGAAGAATTTTATTATGTGATGATTTATCTGATACAGGAATTACTTTTAATAAGAGTATTGATTGGCTTAAAAAGTATGAACCTATAAAAGGAAAAATAAAAGATATAAAAACAGCAACTCTTTGGAAGAAAAAAAAATCTATATTTGAACCTGATTTCTGTGCTGTAAAATTAGATGCTGATCCATGGATTGTCCAACCTTTTGAAATTTATGAGGAAATTAGAATAGAAGAAATTAAAAAAAAACATCAGAAATAAAAAAAGGGCGACTTATAAAGCCGCCCTTAATTCTTAAACACTTTTTTAAGCTACCAAGAAGCTCACTACACTTAGAGCAGCAATAACCCAAATCGCTGGGCTTGTGCTATTAAATTTACCTGTACATAGTTTTACAGCTGCATAAGCTACAAAAGCTAAAGCTATTCCATTAGAAATAGAATATGTAAAAGGCATAGCAATCATGGCAAGCACTGCTGGACCAGACTCAGCAATATCATCCCACTCAATATCTGTAATATTTCTTACAAACAAAGTAGCGATATATATTAATGCAGCTCCATCAATTTCTTTTGGCAATGATGTAGCTAGTGGACTAAAGAATAAACATGCTAAAAATAATACTCCTATTACTAGCGATGTCATTCCTGTTCTTCCACCTGCTTTTACTCCAGCTGCACTTTCAACATAAGT
>Ga0066836_10001229_pt1 | contig 13329 bp, 12 predicted proteins | sample ETNtaG_18_FD_71568 | JGI IMG/M metagenome (GOLD analysis project Ga0066836, IMG submission 71568) | Marine microbial and viral communities from oxygen minimum zone, Eastern Pacific Ocean - ETNP201302SV91 | ecosystem: Environmental > Aquatic > Marine > Oceanic | place: Pacific Ocean: Eastern...
TTTTAAATATTCTGAATTGATAAAACCTACTCTTGCTAATAAATTTAATAAAACTGGTAATTGAAAACTAATTCCAAAAGCAAATATCAATCTCATTATTAAAGATAAATATTCATTAACTTTTGGTTCGAGTTGAATAGGTAAAGAATTGATTTGAGCTGGAGTTTCAAATGTAAGAAAAAATTTTATAGCTAAGGGCATAATCAAATAGTAAACAAGCATTCCCCCTAATAAAAATAAAGTCGGTGTAGCTATTAAATATGGTAAAAGAGCTTTTTTTTCATTTTTATATAATCCTGGTGCAACAAATTTCCATACTTGCGTTAATATTATAGGACTTGTTACAAATAATGCAGCAAAGAAAGCTACTTTTAAGTACACTATAAAAGTTTCATGTAATGCTGTAAAAATCATTCTTCTATTTGAATCATCATTTTTTACTGCATCAGCATAAGGAGCTAATAAAAAATTGTAAATTGATTCAGAAAAAATATAACAAATAATAAAAAATAAAAATAGATAAGCAATAGATTTTACAAGTCTAGATCTTAGTTCGGTTAGATGACCAACAAAGCTTGTTTTTTTTGCACTCTCATCATTCATTTTTTTTGTTATCTTTTATTTTTGACATATCTTTTTCGAATGTGATTTCATCGTCAATAGAATCTTTGACATCTGTAATATCTTTTTGGACTTCATTAAAATAGCTTTTTAATGACCCAACCCATGATCCTATTTTTTTTAACATTATTGGTAAATCTTTTGGTCCAATAACCAATATTGCTAAAACCACAATGATAAGTATTTCAAACCATCCTATTTGTGGCATTTTAAATTACTTTTTATCTAAATTTGAATCTTTGTTAGAACTGTCTTGTGATGCTGTGGAATCATTTTGTTCTGAAGTAGGATCTTTCATACCTTTTTTAAAACTTTTAATCCCTTTTGCTACATCTCCCATTAGATCAGATATTTTTCCTCTTCCAAAGAGAAGGACTACTAGAACTACTACAATCGCTATTTGCCAAAAACCTATGCTCATAATAAAATTATATACAATTTTTTTAATTTATTAAAGAGGTCATTTAATCGTCTTCTGTCTTTAAAGTATTGCTTAACATATCATCAATATTCGAATAAATATTCTCTTTTTTTTCATTTAGCTGTTCTTTATAGAATTTTCCAGTCCCAAATATAGCGGTATCTACATTGGCATTATCAATTAACCCAGCAGAAGTCAGTTCTTCTATATTTGGCAAATCTGATAATTTTTGAAGATTAAAATGACTTAAAAAATCATCGGTAGTAGCATACTGAATAGGTTTTCCAGGAACATTTTTCCTACCAGCGGGTCTAACCCAATTTAGTTCAAGTAATATTTCCATGGTTCCAGAAGCAAAAGCTACGCCTCTAATTTCTTCAATTTCAGATCTGGTGACTGGTTGGTGATAGACAATTATAGCCAGTGTTTCAATTGCGGCTTTAGAAAGTTTTTTTTTTGAGACAGTCTGTGAATTCATAAATTTAGAAAGATTAGATGCTGTTCTAAAGGACCATTTATTCGTGATACAAACAAGATTTATTCCCCTACTTCTGTATTGATTTTCAAGAGAAATTAGAATTTTAGTAATATCTGATCTTGTTTTTATTTTTTCTTTAATGCTTTCAACGTCTAAAGGTTCTTCAGCAGCAAATAAAATTGCCTCCACTTGCCTTTCCAATTGGTCAAGTTTCTTATTTGGAAATTTTAATATTTTAACATCATTCTTCTTTTTCATTTTTTTTCTTTTATCATTAACTTATCGAAATTTTTTTTTTGCATTATTGAGATCAAACCTTCTCTTGTGAGTTCTAAGGAAGCAGAAAAAATTCCTGCTATTCCAGTTCTTTTAAATTTATTATTTTCTCTGAATTTTGAAGGAATTATTTCAAAAACATTTTTCCAATCACGTAGTTTATTCATATTTTTTTTAATTAATTCAATTCCTTGTTCAGTTGTACAAACAGGTAATTTAGGGATATTTATTGATAAAAAATTCTTTTTCATTGTATGGTCAGAGTATGCTTTAAGCAATTCATAGAGCGATACTGTATAATTAGAGTTAACTTTTGTTCTAATCCCTTCGCTCATACCTCTCATATGAACATCTATACCTAGTCTCTTCTTTTTTAAAAGCTGATCAGAAAATAACCTTATTAATTCTAATTTCTTGAGCTGTAATTTTAATTTTTCTGCAATTTCACTAGCTTTAAAATCTTCTTCATCATCATCGGGAAGTAACAATTTTGATTTTAAATAAGTCAGCCATGTTGCCATAAGCAAATATTCAGACGCTATATCTAAATTAATTTCTTTTGCTTTATTTATAAATTCAATGAATTGGTCAGCCAATTGAGTAACAGAAATATCAGCTAAATTAACTTTTTGAGATTTGGCTAAATCCAATAAAACATCTAATGGACCCGAATAGTTATCTATATTAATTTCTAAAATGTTATTATTGTATGAAACCATTTAAGAGATTTTATCCTAAAAATTTATAGAAATCTGATGTTTTTTTCTTAGTAAAATTATCAATTTTAGGTATTATTTTTGCTAATTTGTTCATTTCCTTAATGTTTCCATTGCAATGCAAAACTAAATTACAACCTGACTTGAGTGCTTTTATTGCATTATGACTCAGTTCAAGCTTTAAAGATTTCATAGAAATGTCATCAGATATTAAAATTCCATTAAATTTTATATGATCTCGAATAACTTTTTTAATAATAGTTTTAGAATGAGTGGCTGTATTTTTAGGATCATATTTTTTATATACAACATGAGCTGTCATGGCAAATATAGACTTGCATTTTTTAAATGCTTTAAAATCCTTATTAATTAATATTTTTTTATTTTCATTTACTATTGGAGTTTTATAATGAGTGTCATGCTTGGATAAGCCGTGCCCTGGGATATGTTTTATTACTGTACCTATTTTGTTATTTTCATAGTTGCTAATACATATATTTCCAAGGGTAGAAACATTTTTTAAACTTGAAGAAAAAGATCGAGTTCCAATAACATTGTGTGTGTGTTTTCGCCTAATATCCAAAACTGGAACAGTATTTATGTTTACCCCAATATATTTAAGTATACTAGAAACGCTATCTATATAAATTTTATAAAAGGTAAGAAATTTTTTTTTATTTTTAATATAAAGTTTTTCGAAAAAACTTTGTGAAAAAATTGTTAAATCTATAATTTTGCAAATTCTTGAAACTTTGCCGCCTTCTGCATCAATTAATATAGGATATTTTTTATCATTAAAGATTTTTCTTATTTGAATAGTTAATTTTTTTAACTGTTCTAGATTTTTAACATTTCTTGAAAAAAGAATAATCCCCCAAGGTTTATTTTTTTTAATAAGATTTGTTTCTTTTTTGGTCAAAAAATATCCTTTAATACCAAAAATTATTGCTTTTCTATTCTTCATCATTAGATATTAAATCTTCCCATGTCCTTTTTTTTCTTTGCTTTTTAAAATCTTCAAGATCGTTTTTATAAATAATAATATTGTCTGTGTCACTTTCTAATAAAGGTAAGTTTTGATTTGATTCTAATGAATATGTCGATCTTGATTTATTTGTAAATATAATATTTTGTTCGGAAAAATAATGTCTAAAAACAAAAAGGATGAAAATTAAAAATGATGTAATAAAAGCAATATTTTTAATCTTGGTAATCATTACATGCTTTGTGGAGTAGATACCCCAAGTATTGTCATGGCATTTTTTATAACTATGGATAAAGCTTGAAGAAGGATTAATTTAGATGTTTTTATTTTTTTGTCTGAATTTATAAATCTATATTCTTTATTATCTCTTCCTAAATTCCAGTAGGAATGGAACAGTGTAACTAAATCATATAAATAATACGGTATTCTATGAGGCTCTAACTTTTTAGATGATATGTCTATACATTTTGGCCATTCAGAAATTTTTTTTAATATTTGTATTTCGTGATGATTGAGAGAAAAATTTTTATCATCAATTTTAAATTTATGATTTAAATTAAGATTAAGTACTCGAAAAATTGAATTAATACGAGCATAAGCATACTGAACATAAAAGACCGGGTTTTCTTTAGATTTTTCTGTAACCTTTTGAAAATCAAAATCTAATTCTACATCATTGCTTCTGCTTAACATCATAAATCTTACAGAGTCTTTGCCTACTTCTTTCGTCAAATCTTTCACAGTCACGTAATCACCTTTTCTTTTTGACATTTTGAATGGTTGTCCGTTTTTAAACAATTTAACTAATTGAGAAACTTTGCATATTAAATTTATTTTATTATTAGAAATTGCTTTTGTTCCGGATATTATTCTTTTAGTATAACCTGAGTGATCTGAACCAAGTATATTTATCAGGACATCAAATTTTCTAGAAACTTTGTGAGAGTGATACGCTAAGTCGCCTGCAAAATATGTCCAGGTGTTATCTATTTTTTGAAGTGGACGATCTATATCATCTCCAAATTTTGTTGATTTAAATAATAATTGCTCTCTTGCTTTCCAATCTTTATTTTTTTCTCCTTTTGGCTCTTGTAATTTTCCTTTATATACATACTTTTTTTTTTTTAATTTATTAATAGTTTTAATAACCATTTTATTCTCTACTAAATTAGATTCGTAAACAAAATTATTGTGTTTAACTCCTAAAAGGTCGAGATCTTCTTTAATAAGATTCATGGAATGTTTTAATGATTCTGAAGATAATTTTTTATATATTTTTTTTATATTTTTAAAATCTTTTATTGAATTTCTTTTAATTATTTTTTTAGCTATATCGATTATATAATCACCTGGATATAATTTTAAATCTTTTGGAAAAGGTTTGTTATTAACAATTTCTAAAATTCTATAGTATACTGAATAAACAAAGTTTTTAATTTGTTCGCCATAATCGTTTACGTAATATTCTTTTACAACTTTATTTCCATTAAAAGAGAGTATGTTAGTCAAAACATCTCCTAAAATTGCTCCACGACAATGTCCTACATGTAACGGGCCTGTTGGGTTCGCGGAAACAAATTCTATATTATATTTTTTTATATTTGCTTTGCTGAAACCGTATTTATTACTCAGTTTAATTATACTCAACAAGTGTTTTTTCCAAAAAGATGAATTAAAGTGAATATTCAAAAATCCAGGACCAGCTATTTCAATATTTTTAAATTCATTATATTCAGAAAGCAGATATTCTTTTAATCGTTCAGCTAATATTATTGGCGAAGTATCATTATGTTTAGCAAGTATCATTGCGGCATTACATGATATATCGCCATTTTGATTAGGAGGAGGTATTTCAATATTGAAATTTTTAATAACCTTAGGAATTTTAATTTTTTTCTTTTTTTCAAAAGTTTTTAAAGTTTTGTAAATTTTATTTTGATATTCTAAAAATAAATTCATTTTATTTTATTATATAAATTGATTGCATATCTATCTGTCATTCCAGCAACAAAATCTGCAATCGCTCTTTCTTTGCCTTTGTTATTTAATAAAGATTTATCTATATATTTTTTTGAATTTTTTAATAAATATTTAAATAAACCGCTTATTATTTTTTTTCCTTTATTTGTATTAAGAATTACTCTTTTGTGATTATACATATTACTCTTTAAAAAATCTTTAATTTGATTGTCTATAATTTTCATTTTTGGTGAAAAATCAACTATCTTAGTATTTTCTTTATATATATCTTTTATGTGCTGTGGATTAATTTTTAATAAATTTTTATTAGTTGTCTTTATTACATCAAGTACCATTAAATTAATCAGATCTCTAACAATTTGATTTATTATTATTTCTCTTCTAAAATTTTTTATTTTCTTTAAATGCTTTCTTGTCAATTTTGAAATAAATGGCAATGAGCTAAATTTTTTTATTGTAAATAAACCAGCTCTCAATCCATCTTCCAAATCATGATTGTTGTAAGCTATGTCATCTGATATTCCTGCTATCTGGGCTTCTAGTGAAGGAAAAGTGCTAAAAGATATTTTGTTATCAAATAATTTGTCTCCCATAATTTTCTTATAAGGCACAATGTTTTTAATTGGTCCGTTATGTTTAAGCAATCCATCCAATGTTTCAACTGTAAGATTTAAGCCCATAAATTTATAATATTTATTTTCAATCAGAGTTACTATTCGTAAAGTTTGTATATTATGATTGAAGCCTCCATAATTAATCATGCATTCATTCAAGATTTCTTCTCCTGCGTGGCCAAAAGGCGTGTGCCCAAGATCATGTGACAAGCTCAGAGTTTCACTTAAGTCTTCATTTAAACTTAAACTTCTTGCTAAGGTTCTTGCTATTTGTGAAACTTCCATTGAGTGTGTAAGTCTTGTTCGATAATGATCTCCCTCTGTATTAACAAAAACTTGGGTTTTATGTTTTAGTCTTCTAAATGAAGTAGAGTGAATTATTCTGTCCCTGTCTCTTTGGTAAGGAGTTCTAATGAAATTTTCCTTTTCAATATAAATTCTACCTTTGCTAGCAATAGATTTAGTGGCGTAAGATTTTAGATTATTTTCTTTATAATTTTTTTGCATAATTTAATTAAGATGATTATATTACAATAAACGACATAAAAATGATTAAAGAAATAAACTTTAGCAAGAAAGCTGTGGAAAAAATTAATCAACTAATATCTAAAAAACCCTCAGGTACTTTTTTTAGAATAGCCGTAAAAGGTGGTGGATGTTCTGGATTTAAGTATGATTTTTCTTTTGATAAAAAAATTGATAAGGATGATTTTAAACATGAGAATATAGTCGTAGATAAATCTTCATTAGATATTCTAAAAGGTTCTCAGGTTGACTTTAGCGAAGAATTGATTGGAACATCTTTTAAAATATCAAATCCTAAATCAAAATCTTCCTGTGGTTGCGGTATATCTTTTTCTTTTTAATGAAAATTAGTTCTTGGAATGTAAATTCTGTAAGAGCAAGAATCGATAATATTAAAAATTATATAAAGTTATCAAAACCTGATATTTTAATGATTCAAGAAATAAAAACTGAAGAAAAAAATTTTCCTTTTATGGTGTTTAAAAAATTAGGTTTTGAATCTGAAGTATTTGGTCAGAAAAGCTATAATGGGGTTGCTATTTTATCAAAAATAAAACTCAACAAAACTAACAAGAAATTTTTAAAAGATATAAAGAATCAATCACGAATCATAACTGCGAATATAAAAATAAAAAAAAATATAATAAAATTAATCAATATCTATGTTCCAAATGGCAATCCTATAAAAACAGAAAAATATGATTACAAAATAAAATGGTACAATTCCTTTATTAAAAAAATAAAACAAACAATAGATGAAAATAAAAATATAATAATTGCTGGTGATTTTAATGTAATACCTGAACAAATGGATGTTTATGATCATAGAAAATATGAAAACGATGCGCTTTTCAAAATTGAAATTAGAAAAAAATTTAGAGAATTAATAAATTTAGGATTTAATGATGTTTACAGGTACTTTAATAAAAATAAGCAAGAATACACTTTTTGGGATTATATGTCTGGAGCTTGGCAAAAAAACAATGGTATGCGCATTGATCACTTTTTGGTTTCAAATAATCTCCTTGATAAAATTAAAAGCATTAAGATAGATAAAGAACCAAGATCAAAAATTAAACCGTCAGATCATACTCCTATAGAACTAGAAATTAATTAACTCTTCCGTAAATATCCTTGTACCTTGTTATGTCAGTTTCCTTTAATATTTTACCTGTTTGAACTTCCATAATTTTAACTATTTTTTTATTAGGATTTTCTATTCTATGAATAGCTTCTTTGGGTATAAATACAGTTTCATCAATTTTCTTTAAAAATTTTTTCTTATTTATTGTAATAATTGGCTTGCCAGAAGTTATTGTCCAATGCTCTGATCTATGATTATGTTTTTGTAGGCTAATTGATGATTGTGCATTAACAAAAAGTTCCTTGATTAAGAATCCTTTGCCACTAAATAAATTAATATATTTGCCCCAAGGTCTGTGAAAAACATTACTTTTTTTAAAATATTTATTTTTATTTTTTATGAACAATTTTGAAATTTCTTTCCAACTTCCTAAATCTGTCCATGGAATATTTAATTTTATTCCGTTTATATTTTTTGATTTTTCTAAAATTGCATAATCAAATGATTTCTCTGAAATTTTCTTAAATATTTTTTTATCTAAGTGATAAACATTATTTGACAATTTTGATTTTAATACTGAATCAATGCAAAGATTTAGTGTGTTATTTTGATATTTATGAAAATTATTAATAATTGAAATTTTTGTCGCAAGTATTATTCCTGAGTTCCAAAAACCATTTTTTTTGATAATTTTTTTTGCATTTATGCTGTTTGGTTTTTCAATAAATTCAATTACTTTACTAACACCTTTGTTCATTTTCTGCGTTAAAAAATATCCATATTGAGAAGATGGTGAAGTTGGTTTAATTCCAAAAATAAAAATATTATCATCATCTAAATATTTTTTATTTAAATTAATAGATTTGTTAAACATATTTACTTTCTCGATTAAGTGATCAGCAGGGAAAAAAATAATAGGTTGGTCGTATTGAATTTCATCTATAAGTACACTAGATAAAATTGCAGCAGATGTATTTTTTTTAAATGGTTCCAAAATAATCTTAAATTTTTTTATTTTGCATTTTAAAAGGTGCTTACGAACTAAATTTAAATATTTTATATTTGTACTAATTACAGGGTGATCAAACATTGGATTTTTTATCCTTTCAAGTGTCCTTTGAAAAAGATTCCATCCTCCAAAGTCTATAAATTGTTTAGCTGGATTTTTCTTTGAATTAGGCCATAATCTTGAACCTGATCCGCCGCATAAAATAACAGGTTTTACCTTCATTTAAAAATTATATATCTGCGTAACATTTTTTTTCTTTAGAAGCTCCAGGATGAGTTACTGCACCTTTGCATGCGGGACCAACTGATTGAGAATATTTCCACAAAGTGCCAGATGTGTATTCAATTTTTTTTGGTTTCCATTTCTTTTTTCTCTTAGAAATTTCTTTAGTACTTAAATTTACTTTTAAAGAACCTTTGTCTGCATCAATTTCTATCACATCACCATTCTTAATTAATCCAATAGGTCCACCTACTGCAGCCTCTGGACCGACGTGGCCAATAGAAAAACCATGGGTCCCTCCTGAAAAACGTCCATCTGTAATTAAAGCAACTTTTTCACCAAGACCTTGGCCATATATCGCTCCAGTAGTAGATAGCATCTCTGGCATACCAGGACTTCCTTTTGGGCCTTCGTATCTAATTACAATAATGTCTCCTGATTTGATCTTTCTATCAAGAACTGCGGCAAGCGCTAAAGGTTCACCATCAAAACATTTTGCTTTGCCGACAAATTTTCTTCTTTTCATTCCAGCAACTTTAACAATAGCTCCTTCTGGAGCTAAATTTCCTTTCAATCCAACAAAACCTCCAGTTGGACTTAAAGGTTTAGAAGTTTTGTAAATAACTTTTTGATTAGATGGAAAAATTATATTTTTATGATTTTCACCAATAGTTTTTCCAGTAACCGTCATACAATCTTCATGTAAAAGACCTCCGTCTAATAATGCTTTGATTAAAACCGGAACGCCTCCAATTTCATAAAGATCTTTTGCTACATATTTTCCTCCAGGTTTTAAATCAGCTATATAAGGAGTTTTTTTTGAGATTTTTGTTACATCCTCTAATGTAAATTTAATTCCTGCTTCATTAGCAATTGCTGGTAAGTGCAGAGCCGCATTGGTTGATCCACCCGATGCAGCAACTACTACAGCAGCATTCTCTAATGATTTTTTAGTGACTATATCTCTTGGTCTAATATTTTTTTCTAAAAGTTTCATCACAGCTTCTCCACTAGAAGTTGCAAATTTATCTCTTTCCTCATACACAGCTGGTGTTCCCGCAGAACCAGGCAAAGCCAAACCAATAGCCTCTGAAACGCACGCCATTGTATTAGCTGTGAATTGACCTCCACAAGATCCTGCTGATGGGCAAGCAACGCTCTCTAGTTCTTCCAGATCTTCTTTACTCATTTTTCCAGTAGAATGTTTACCAACACCTTCAAAAACATCTACAATTGTTACATCCTTACCTTTATAGTTTCCTGGTAATATAGATCCTCCATAAATAAAAACTGAAGGAACATTTAATCTCAGCATCACCATCATCAAACCTGGTAAAGATTTATCACAACCGGCCAAACCAATAAGTGCATCGTAACAATGCCCTCTCATTGTAAGTTCAACTGAGTCAGCTATGACTTCTCTGCTAATCAACGAAGACTTCATTCCAGCATGTCCCATTGCAATACCATCAGTAACAGTAATTGTTGTAAATTCTCTTGGCATTCCACCTGCTGACTTTACGCCTTTTTTTGCAGATTGAGCTTGTCTCGATAAAGTAATATTACATGGAGCAGATTCATTCCAAGTTGTAGCAACACCAATAAAAGGTTTTTCTATGTCTTCACTTTTTAAACCCATTGCATAGTACATTGATCGATGTGGAGCGCTTTTTACTCCAACAGATACATGCCTGCTAGGTAGTTTAGATTTATTGAATTTCATGATTAATTTTTAATACTATTTAGAATACTATTCAACTTTTTAAGTTCCATTTCGTAATTTATTAAAGCTTTCTTATCTCTAATTATTATCTGTTTTGGAGCATTTTTTAAAAAAGATTTGTTTTTTAGCTTAGTTTTTATAGATATTATTTTACTATCTAATTCTTTAGATTTATTTAATAATTTTTGTTTTTGCTCGCTTAAATCTAGATTTTGGTCAAAGTATAATGTTACGGTTTCTCCACCAACAATTATTTTTACTCCATTTTTATCTGATTTTAAATTAATAACATTTGACACTCTTCCTAATCTTTTAAAAAGACTTAAATTATCATTTATTAAAGATGTTTTTTTTGGATTTAACTCAGAAGTTGATATGTCTATAAATGATCCTGGAGATACATTCAAATCTACTTTTGTCGATCTAATGTTGCTTACAAGGTCAATAAGCCAATCAATTTTGCTGTGACTTTTATTGAATGCGTGTTTTGGTTTAATGTCCCAATTCTTAAACATTAATGATTTTTTAAAATAACTACTAAATTTAAAGTCCTGCCAAACTTTTTCAGTAAAGAAAGGGATAAATGGGTGCAACAAAATCAAAATATTAGATTGAACAAAGCTTAACATATTGCTCGATTCTTCCAAATTTTTTTTATTTCTAGAATCAAAAATAGGTTTCAAAAACTCTATATACCAATCGCAATACGAATGCCAAACAAACTGATAGATAACTTTTGCGGCTTCATCAAATCTAAAATTTTCTATAAACTTTTTAGCTTTAATATTTGTATTTACCAATTCAAAATAAATCCATTTGTTAATATCAAGATGGGTTTTATTAATATTAAATGATTTAGATAATTTACAATTATTAATTTGTGAAAATTTATTCGCATTCCATATTTTGTTAAGAAAATTTCTATACCCCTTAACTCTATCTTCAGAAAGCTTTACATCTCTACCAGGAGCAGCCATTGAAATTAAAGTAAACCTTAAAGAGTCAGCGCCATATTTATTTATTACATCAAGTGGGTCAATGACGTTTCCTTTTGACTTTGACATTTTTTGCCCTTTTTCATCTCTAACTAAAGCATGAACATAAACTTTAGAAAAGGGTTCTTTTTTAATCAAATAATTTCCCATCATCATCATTCTAGCAACCCAAAAGAAAATAATATCAAAGCCTGTAACTAAAACTGATGTAGGATAAAATCTTTTTAATTCATATGTTTTTTTTGGCCAGCCCAATGTAGCAAAAGGCCATAATGCGGAAGAGAACCATGTGTCCAAAACATCATCATCTCTTTTTAAAACTACATTTTTTTTATAAAATTTTTTAGCAATTTTTTTTGCTTCATTTTCATTTTCGGCAACAAATAATTTTTTATCTTCTGAGTACCAAGCTGGAATTCTGTGGCCCCACCAGAGCTGTCTTGAGATACACCAAGGCTGTATATTATTCATCCATTGAAAATAAGTATTTGTCCAATTGTTTGGAAAAAAGTTAGTCTTTTTATTTTTAACTACTTGAATTGCTTTTTTTGCTAAAAATTTTGCATCTGCAAACCACTGTTCTGTTAATAGAGGTTCGATTATCGAATTAGAACGATCACCATAAGGAATTGCATTTTTCATATTTTCAATTTTTTCTATTAAATTATTATCTTTCAAAAATTTTACAATTTTTGTCCTGGCTTCAAATCTATCCAACCCAATATATTCTTTTGGTGCATTTTTGTTAAGCTTGCCATTTTTTTCAAATATATTTATAAATTCAAGCTTGTGCCTTTTTCCTATTTCAAAATCATTGAAATCATGTGCGGGAGTCACCTTAAGTGCTCCAGAACCTTGTTCCATAGATACGTAACTATCAGCAATTATTTTTACTAATCTATTAATAACAGGTACTTTTATTTTTTTTCCAATAAATTTTTTATATCTAACGTCTTTTGGGTTTACGGCTACAGCTGTATCTCCAAGCATAGTTTCGGGTCTGGTTGTTGCTATTGTAATAAAATTATTTTCTCCATCAATTTTATATCTTATGTAGTAGAAATTAGACTGAACTTCTCTTTGTTCAACTTCTAAATCTGAAATAGCTGTTTCTAATTTTGTATCCCAATTTACTAACTTAGTATCTTTGTATATAATTTTATTTTTATAAAGTTGTACAAAGGTTTTTATAACAGCTTCTGATAAATCTTTATCCATTGTAAATCTATTCCTAGACCAATCACATGAACATCCTAATTTTTTTAGCTGATTTAGAATTTTATCACCTGATTCTTTTTTCCAATTCCATGCTTCTTTAATAAATTTTTCTCTTCCAATTTGTTTCTTGGTAATTCCTTTTTCAGATAATTTTTTTTCAACAACTGCTTGAGTAGCTATACCGGCGTGATCTGTTCCGGGTTGCCATAATGTTTCGTAACCATTCATTCTATAAAAACGAATTAATAAATCTTGCAATGAATTGTTTAATGCATGTCCCATGTGCAAACTTCCGGTTACATTTGGAGGAGGAATAACTATTGAGAAATGTTTTTTTTTAGCCTTTTTAGGTTTAAAAAAATTATTTTTTTCCCAATAATTGTATATTTCGTTTTCTATGCTAGTGTGGTTGTAATTTGAATTTTCCATCTTACTTAAACATATAATAATTTGGTATAATAC
>Ga0066836_10001231_pt1 | contig 13326 bp, 9 predicted proteins | sample ETNtaG_18_FD_71568 | JGI IMG/M metagenome (GOLD analysis project Ga0066836, IMG submission 71568) | Marine microbial and viral communities from oxygen minimum zone, Eastern Pacific Ocean - ETNP201302SV91 | ecosystem: Environmental > Aquatic > Marine > Oceanic | place: Pacific Ocean: Eastern...
ATTCACTATGATATTTTAAAAGATCAAATAGTTGAAATCACTATCTATGATATGATGGGAAGAGTTGTTAAGAATCTTTTTCAAGGTAGAAAAACCACTGGCTATCATTCCATTACATGGGATTCTAATAATAATCAAGGGAACCCTGTAAGCTCGGGTATCTATTTTTATATAATAGGATCAGATAGATGGGATAAAACTGAAAAAATAATATTTTTAAAATAATATTTTATTTTTCAGGTTGTATAATCCAATCTGCATTATAAAGATCAACAAACGCAGGTGCAATTCTATTAACAGCCGAGTTGTCAGCCAACTGATAAAATATGCCTATCCGCCCTGAATCAGGGCCCCATTTTCTACCATTATTTTCTGTTTTTCCGGTCCATTTTCCAAGTGCTACTATTTCAAACTGTGTAAATAGTTCTTCATTTTTATTATAGATTGCATTCCCAATAAGGCTAGTGCTAATGCCATGATCAAGCTTATGGGTTGGTGTCCAGTCATTCTGCCCTAATAGCCATGGGCCATTGGCGATTGCGTGAGAACTACCTGTGATTTTAAGTTTTACGTTTTCATCTTTAATAGTAATTATCTCAACAAATAGACTCGCATCTTTGATTTCTTGAGATGCAAATGGTAGAGTCTGACCACGTACATTATCGACTAAGTGGAATCGAAAGAGACGGTCCTTGATTACCTTTGGGAGTTCATGGGTTTGACCTTCTTCTAAATTATTGGGTAGCCATAAGGATAATTCATTTTTGTTAAACCAGACATGATCCATATTCCATCGATCTCCTCTATCAGAAAATTTTGGTGGATCTGAAAGAAGATCAGCTTTGGCACCTTTTAAAACTAATCCGTCTTCGGGGTAACTATCTTCCCATCGATGCTGTGCTTTTAGAGAAAAATCTTTTGGAATTTTACGGTCTGATTCTGGGAGTTCATGCCACTTATCTAGCCCTTGTTGAATTGTTTTCAATACTACACCTGGGTCTAATGAATTTACAGAACTCAGAAGGGTTCCTTTAGGACTGCACACATAGATTCCTTGTCTAGTACCACCAGATTTTTTATAGTGACCTTTATTTGCCATTTTTTGGAAAAGAGATGCATCTTCATCATCTACACCTTGGAGCCTCCATACTTCATCGGTTGTGGGAACAAATTGTTTAGATGCTTCAATAATACGAGGGTCTGACCAGACGGACCTCCGGCCCGCAGCACCATTATTTCAGGTACAGCCTAGAGGGTGTCCATTCATTGCCCAGAAAAGTACGGGCTTTTGAAATTTATCTGCATCGACTAGGCCATCATAGAATGTGCTCCTCCAAGGTATTTTTGTCCATGCTAATTCTTCACTAGTTGGTATTATAAATTTTTGCCACATTTCATATGTATTGTCATTAAGTTGAAATTTTTGTTTTTCTATGGTACAACAAGCAATAACTATAGTCATTATAAATAATTTTTTCAATATTTCACTACCTTTTAAAAATCTTCTTTGAATTTAATAAAATAGAATTATTTATCTACTTTGGGCAAGGAGTCAAGTTCATTCTTAATAAAACTCACCCAAGCTTGATAACCATTGTCACTAAGATGAACACCATCGGTTGTGAAGGATTCATTTAATAATTCTTTTTCGTTTATAAAGGCCGAGTGTAAGTCAATAAAGTTAAATACTTTATTCTTACATTTTTCTTTCAACAAATTATTTATGCTATTTATTTGTAATGGTAGAGGCACAGTGTGTTTTGGAAACCATCCCTGATTTGTGGTATAGGTCTCATCATTAATTGGTAGTATCGTTTGGATGAATATTTCTGTAGATGGTGACTGCTCAACTATTCTTGTTGCTATTTTTAATATGTTATTTGATACATATTCAGGAGTTATTTTTTCACGATCTGGTATATCTGCATTAAAAATATCATTAATCCCAATTAATAAAAAAACAGCAATTGGTTTATAGTAGATAATTTCGTCAAGGCGGTTTAAGACACCCTCAGTAATATCCCCAGATATACCTCTGTTAACAATATTCGTAACACCAAATTTTTTATTCCAATCACCTCCAGCTTCTGTAATGCTATTACCTAAAAACACAATTTTATTAAAACCAATTGGACTGTCTCTAAATTCTTCAATTTTTTTATAGTAGAATTCAATTTGCCAGTCTTGTTGATATTTTATTGGTGCATTTTTTTGGGGATAGAGTTTTTGCAAATTTTCTTGATTATTTTGAGAATTAGAACATGAACAAACCATGATAATAAAAACAACGGTAAGCAGTATTTTCATTATTATTGCTAGAGATTTATTCTATTTTAGAATGAAAACCTGAACCCTAGGTCAATTGTTTGTCCATAATGTTGCTCCTGACTTTTTGCTCTTTGATCTCGAGGGACCTGATTGTATAAATCTGCAATACTTTTATTTTCATCAAAATCTATGGGAGGCGGGTCATCAGCACTAAACTCATATTGATTATATCCGCGTAATCTATTTATGTCAACAGCGGGTGTTATATGACTAATTCCCAGAAACTCTCCAAGTCTATTATCAAATCCAAGGTTACCAACATTCAGGTAGAGCTCTAATCCTTCTACTGGAAGTTTTTGTTTCATGGATAAATCGAATCTCCTATATGCATCAGTGTCTTCTCTCAGGCCAGGCCAAAAGTTTGTAGTAGTAAACACATTTGATATATAATTCATTGATAGACGCCCAGAGAAACCTTTATAATCATATCCAAGAGAAAGGTTAATAATATCGCTAGGTTGATCAAGTAATCGGTCATAATAGAGACTATCTAAATTTTGAGTAATAACCTGAAAGGAAGGATCAAAAATAACTTTTGTCTCAATGACGGTCCTAGGATATTGCACTTCAGATGTGGTTCTTGTATAGTTGGCATTGAAGACCAATCCCCTCAATAGTGATGGTAGGTACCAGAACCGAGTTTGGTAATCAATCTCATAGCCATCAAGAAGTACATCATAGGGATTGTTACTTTTATAATCATTAATTCTATATTTTTCAGTAAACCCAGGTAATCCATATTCACTGGGGTCTACTATATATCTCTGCCCACTGCTAAATATTAATCCCTTGATCTTTTTTGTAAAATGGCTAAAGCTTAAAAGACCAAGATGTCTATTATTTAAGGTGACTACATAGTCTGTATTTTTAGATAGCCCGGGTTCCAGAAAAGGGTTACGATATGTTACTGTTCTTGGAGCACCTTGGATATTATATAGGGGGATTATATCCGAGTAGTTTGGACGAGTCAAAGTATTTGTACTGGCATACCTTAGGATAAGCCAATCGACAGGTTGGTATTTTAAGAAAAGAGCGGGAAGAGAATAAGAATTTGTTCTAACGTGGTTGGAAACAGTATCAGAGCCCATTGAATTATAATGAGGCAGAGTCGTTTGTTGCCCATGGTAGGATGTGTATTTAGTTTTATTTTGTTCAAATCTAATACCAGTAACCAGATTAATAGCGGAGCCAATATTTAGATCAGTCATCACATATTGTGCATTATAATCTTCGGTCCCTGAGTAATCATAAATGAGTGATTCAGTTTTATGAAAATGGTGCATAATGAATTCATGGTAAGGGGCCCATCCCCAATTTCCTTTAAAGAAACTAAATAGTTGATTCATTTTATCAAGGTCAGCAAATGGACCAAGGGAATATTGCCCATTTAAAAAACCATTGTCACTGTATGTTGTATCCATGAAATAATAGTATGGAGCATATATCGGACTATTAGTTGTACAAGGATGCAGCCATTCAAATTCATGATATGTTGAATCTCTTTTGCCTGTATGTGCAACATAGGTAAATGCCGCATACTCATAGTCTCTATCATGGGTCCGTTGTTTTTTTCTATTTTTAAATCCTATCTTCAGTTTTCCAGATAACTGGCTACTTATATTTAAATTGTACTCAAGGTTTGCTCCAAACGATCGTTCATTTTCTTCTGTAAGGTACTCATTGTAGTCATATCGATCAAACCAGGTGCCATTGGTATCATTCCTTAAAAAGTTTTGAATATTGTATACACTTTTATTACTAACATCTGCATTATTATCAACAATTACGGGATCGTATATGCTATTATCAGTTGTATCTTCCCAAGCTACATAAGCACCTGTTGCTCTAAAATTAAATACTTTACTTGTGTCGCCGTTTATAGATTTTGAAAAACTATTGAAGAAATCAACTTTAAGATTAGGCGTGATTTTTTGCTCATATTTCCAAGTCTCTGTAGTAACCTTTATCCTGTTTTTCAGCTCACCAGTATTAAACTGTCTCTGCCCATCAGGTGTCTGCAATGGATATGCACTTGCGTAGGTAGTTATGTCTTTATTGATAGAACTGTGTAGTCCGCTGTAGCTTATAGAGCCTCCAGGAATTTCATAATCAATAACGTATAAAGAATTATCTCTGTCATTAAGTCTGGCAACATCTGTTAGTGAAAGGTTGGTTAAAGTTAATGGGTTTATTGTGTCCAAGTCAGCTGGTGTATTGATATAAGCTGCACTGAGCTGGTGTGAACTTCTATTTCTTTTTTCAAGATCAATCTGGGCTAATATGCCTAATCTATTTTTAAAAAATCGATTACTTAGATCTAATACAAGCTTGTGGTCGTCTTTAGTTTGTTTTAGATCATTACGCATATTTTGAGCAACCATATTTCCATGGATGCCTGGCTTTGCCTTTTTTAATTTGAAATTTACGGTTCCTCCTAAGACATCGGCTTCTTGATCAGGTGTTCCTGCTTTTGTGACCTCTATACCCTCCAGCATATACTGTGATATCATACTGAGATCTGTACTGCGATCATCTGCATCTGTAGAGGCGAGGTTGGTTCCGTTGACAGTCACCTTGTTATATTTTGGCGATAGACCACGAATAACGACCTTGTTTCCTTCACCACCCTCTCTCCTTATGGATACTCCTGGAACTCTGGCAACAGCTTCTGCAGCATTTGCATCTGGTAGTTCCTGGATTCTATCTGATGAGACAATATTCTTTATTGATTTTGCTTTCAATTGTCTATTAATCGCATCCATTTGACCCTTTGCCTGCGCAGTAACTTCCACTGTTTCCCCTTCAATAGTTGCATAATTCAACTCAAAATCTTGGGTGACTTGTTCATCTGCATCGAGTGTAATTTCAATTTCTTTTGATTCATACCCTATGTAGGATATTTTGATGGTATAAGTATCAGGAGTGATATTCTGAATAGTATATTCCCCTTTTTCATTTGATGCCGTACCCAGGCTGGTCCCAACTATATAAATATTTGCTCCAATCAGAGGGTCTTTTGTTTTGCTGTCAATTATAGAGCCTGTTATACTACCTGCTTGAGAGAAACCCCAGGTGATGAATAAGAAACTAGTAAAGTATTTTTTTATAATTTCAGTTTTCATAATCTAATTGTCGCTCCTTGATGAATATGAATTCCTAAAGCTTTTAATGAATCCTGTTTCATTTCTAATTTGTAAAGGTTATTGCAGTCACTCTGGACCATGAGTCTGGAATTATTGACCTCAAAACATTTTTTTGTGAGTTCCATATATTCCGTGGCAAATTTTCTAACTAGTTCTTTTGACTTTTTATCGGCTTTTAATTCATTGATACTATTAAACTTTAATCGCAATGCCATTGTTTTATCCATTATTTTTTGAGACCTCTGGTTACAATCACAAGGATCAAACTTTTTATTTTTTAATTTATTTGTAGTTAATTGTTTTTTTACTTTATCAGGGATATTCGTTATTTGAGTATTTTTGGCGTCTTTGTTATTTGAACAACCAGAAAAACTAATAAATGATAAGGTAATCAGCGTAGCTAGTATACTTTTCATGTCAGATTTTAGTGTAATATTAATTCGAATTTAAATTAATTCATCTATGCTATTAATAAAAATAGGGGGCAGTGATATAATCATCTGCCCCCTAAACATAGCGAATAAATTTCCGTTATGATTATTTCATAAGTGCCATCTTTTTTGTGATTGTTTTTTCGCCACCAGTTAAGGTATATAGATAAACACCTGTAGCAACTGATTGACCAAGCTCATCACGTCCATTCCATGTATAACTATGAGTACCTGCTTCAAGGGAAGCATTTTCCAGTACTTTCACTTTTTGCCCAAGCATATTGAAGATAGTCAGGCTTACTTCAGATGCTTGATCCATAGCAAAGCTGATTTCAGTTGTTGGGTTAAATGGGTTTGGATAGTTTTGGCTCAGAGAAAAATTAGTTGGAACTGTTGAATAACTATTATCTGTTGCAACAAGTTCTGCATGATCACTCCAGTGCGTAGAACCAACAGGACCACCATGCGTACAATGTGTAGCCGCGCTAGATGAAGCACTGTAGCTGAAGTCCATTGGCAATGGCCACTCAACTACGTTCCAATCATTATCGTTTTGGTGTAACCACCATCCGTCAGGATGATCATCATGTACTTTATTGTCTAGCCAATCCATGGTCCTATTAACCTGAGTCTGGATATAGATTGTCTGTAGGTTGAAACCAAGGTCAGTCGCATGTAGATTGTTTTCTTCTGAGACACCATTGTTATCCATCTGATATTGAGTAGAATCATCCATCCATCTACTTTGGTTTTCGTATTGTGATTCAGGTCCACCAATCATGGTATCACAGTAGGTAGTGGTCACATTATTAGTATCTGTAACGTCCCAGCACCATGGTTCCATAGCAAACATAGTCGTTAGCTCTTCTGTATCAAAGAATGCGTTATGTTTATAGTGGATATTCCTATTGTTATTATCCCAGCACCAGCCATTTGCGAGAAGTGTACTATCTGTACATGCTGACTGTGACAGAGTTGCCATTTTACCATGACCACCAGCCCAGTTCAATGAAGGACCCTGTCCATGCGAGTTATGAGTTTGACCAGTAGAGACTGTATTTACAAAAAGGTTGTTCATAAAACGGGTATTGTTACCATGTCTATAGAATTTTACCCAGTCAGTGATATTAACAAATGTATTGTGATCAATAACGATAGGGTCATTTCCAGGGAGTACGCCATTGTCATAGATTACCATGACCTGACCGTGACAGCCTTCGACTGTATTATTACGGACTATTAGTTCGTTCCAGGTTCCGGTCCAGCCGCCGCCGCCGCCCCAGACAAAACCACCCCACCACATTCCACCACCATAGACAGTGAACTGTACAGCAGTGTTATTGAGTAGGTGCAGGGTTTGAGCAGTACCAAAATTGAAGTAGCTTATAATTTGATGATGAACTGATGTCACACCATCAACAACTACTGTATTGTTTTCACCATAGGTTGATAAAACACCAAAGAGCGATGCTGTTTGACCTGCGGCTACCCCATTAAAGAGTATGTTTTTGATAACATAAGACTGACCAGTGCCGTGTGTTTTAACATGGTTTTGTGGCCACCCTGTAAACTGCAGATTACCATCATCACCAGCAATCGGCTGTACCGTCGCGGGATGCTCTCCATCAGAATATTCATCTCCAATGAGCCAGCAACTGGTATTTAGATTTACTTCAGTCAACTGTAAGTAAACTTTGTTAGCTTGCAACACGTAAACATCGTGTGCTTGCTCACCAGTGTCTGTTGTGTCAGCATGTATAAATGATTCCATTTCTCCAGGTGTTCCAGTCCAAGGGACTGTTACGTATGTACGAGCCATGACAACCATAGGTACAAGTGCACATATCATTAGAATGCGATTTGTTAGCGATTTTTTCATTTATTTCGCTCCTCTATTTTCTTGTTATTAGAAATATTCCCAGATGTAAGTATCTAACGAAAAATAGTATCTTACAAATAAGGGGCTTATATTTTAACGAAATTACCCTAGTTTTCACAACAATTATTTATAAAACAAATTTTAATCTAAAACACTATTGAGCAATCCAAAATCAAGAAGACAATTTGATAAAAAATAATATTTTACAGTCCCTTAATAGTGATTGGGAATACCAGATGGCTGGAGATGTAGATTGGATGATTGCTTCAGTACCAGGTTGTGTACACCAAGATTTATTAAATCAGGGACAAATCCCTGATCCTTTCTTTGCTGAAAATGAGGCAGATATCCAGTGGATAATGGATAATGATTGGACCTACAGGCTTTATTTTGAGCCTGGACTAAAAATTCAGAATAAAAAATATAAGAGATTGCGCTTCCATGGGATTGACACTTATGCGGATGTTTTTTTGAATAATAAGAAAATTATTTCTGCAGATAATATGTTCCACCCCTGGGAAGCCGATGTAAGTAATATCCTTCTGCCTGGGGTCAATGAATTAATAGTCTTCTTACGTTCGCCAATTAAAGAAGTTGTACCCTTAATGAAAAATGTTAGCTATAGTTTACCTGCTGATAATGATCAGGCTGGTAAAACCAGTCCATATTCTCGCAAAGCTCCCTATCATTTTGGTTGGGATTGGGGGCCCTGCTTTGTCACATCGGGTATCTGGAAAAATGTTGATTTACTTGGTTGGAATAACTGGTATTTGGATCGTGTTTCTTTGATAAATCCAGTTTGCTCAATTAAAGCGGCTAATTTGACCCTTGAATGTGAAATTATTAGTAAGAAAGAATTTGATGCTGAATTAATAATTGTGGGGCATCAATCAGGAATCAAAGTAGAAACGAATATAGCTTTAGAGGTCGGCAGAAATCATTTTTCGAAAAACTTTCAAATCAAAAATCCTGAACTTTGGTGGCCAGTAGGTCATGGCAACCAGCCATTGTATGAATTTGATATAATAATATCTGCAGATAGCCAAACTGAAGAGGTTACAAAAAAGATTGGATTGCGAGATGTCCAAATAAGAAGAGAAAAGGATCAAAAGGGGAAGTCATTTGAGATCCGTGTAAATGATACTCCTATATTTGCAAAAGGGGCTAATTGGATTCCAGCAGATTCATTTGTAACTAGATTGAGAGATGAAGATTATAGAACCCTGCTTCAGAGTGCAGTAGATGCCAATATGAATACCCTTCGTATATGGGGAGGAGGTATCTATGAGCCTGATATTTTTTATGAATTGTGTGATGAATTAGGTATTCTTGTCTGGCAGGATTTTATGTTTGCATGCTCTATGTATCCTGCACACGGTGAATTCTTAGAATCTGTAGAGAGGGAAGCGCGTTATCAGGTTAACAGATTAAAAGGTCATTCATGTATTGTGCTGTGGTGTGGAAATAATGAAATCGCATCTGGTTGGCTAAGTTGGGGGTGGAAGGAAGAACTCCCAGACAATGTTTGGGAGGACTACAACAAAATTTTTCATGAATTGCTGCCAAAAGTTTGTAAAGAGATGAACCCGAGCAGGTTTTATTGGCCTAGCAGTCCTGGACATAGTATTGATCTCCCAGAATCGGATCAAATATATGGGAGCGGGGATAATCACTATTGGGGAGTATGGCATGGTGGTGATGGTCTGGAAGCATTCGAAGAAAACATAGGCAGATTTATGTCAGAGTATGGGATGCAGTCTTTTCCTGAATTAAAAACAATGAAATCATTTGCGGAAACTGAAGACCTACACCTAGAGTCAAGTGTAATGCTCTCTCGCCAAAAAGCTTCTCTTGGAACAGGGAATCTAATTAAATACATAGAAAAATATTTTCCATTACCGGATACTTTTGAATCCATTGCTGGTATTAGTCAGATAATGCAAGCGCAGTCTATCAAGAAGGCGGTAGAGACTCATCGTAGGAACATGCCTTTTTGTATGGGGACTTTGTATTGGCAGCTAAATGATTGTTGGCCTGCTATCAGTTGGTCAAGTCTGGATTATTTTGGGAATTGGAAAGCTCTTCATTATGAGGCAAGAAGATTTTTTAACCCCATACTTTTAACAATTTATGAACGACAACAGAATATTGAAATTTTTATAATCAATGATCAAGATAAATCTATTGAGGCTACATTAAAACTAATGCTATATGATTTTGGGAGTAACCCGATTAAAGAAAATTCACTAAGCCTAACTATTCAACCACTTTCTTCGGAACCAGTGATGGTCATTGAAAAGAAAATTATTTTAGATCAACTATCTGATTCGGAAGTTTTCTTGCATGCTTATATAGAGGACGGGTTATCTAAAGTCAGCAAAAACAATTATTATTTTTTGGATCAAAAATATTTGAAAATTTCTAGGCCAAAATTTGATTGTAGTATTGATATATCAAAAAATCGAATTTCTATAACAGTTCATGCTCATTCTTTGATTCAACAATTGCATTTTACGTGCTCAAATGGTCAAGGTTTTTTTAGTGATAATTATATTGATATACTTAAAGGAGATGAAATAGTGATCTTTTTTTATCAAAACAATGATTGTGATACAGAATCAAAAGATTTAAGGTTTGAAATACGAACGCTGTATGATTTAACAGAAGGTTTGGAACCTATTAAAGCAAGTGCGAGAGGTCAGTAAGTGACATTTATAAAAAAATTAAAACAAGCAGCCGCAGAGGATCAACACCTAGACTGGGCAAATCTCTCATTTTATTGGGAGAAAAATGAGCAACTATTATCTCATCCAGGATCAGAGTGGAGGGTTGTTTTTATGGGAGATTCTATAACCGAAGAGTGGAGTAGGTTACACCCAGAATTTTTCAATAATCAATCCTATATTAATAGAGGAATTGGTGGTCAGACCACTCCACAGATGCTAGTTCGATTTAGACAGGATGTGATTGATCTTAATCCAGATGTTGTAGCTATTTTAGCAGGAACAAATGATATAGCAGGCAACACAGGACCTTCTAATGTGGAGATGATTACCAACAATATTTTTTCTATGGCCGAAATCGCAATGAATAGTAACATAGCAATCATTATTTCATCCATTCTTCCGGTTTATACATATCCATGGGCTAACCATATAAAGAATGTCCCAGAAACTATATCAAAAATAAATCAGCGATTAAAAGAATTTTCCCTAGAAAATAATATTACTTATCTTGATTATTATTCATCAATGGTGGGTGAAAAGCGTGAACTGAAACATGAATATACAACAGACGGAGTCCATTTAAATAAAGAAGGATATGAGTTAATGTCAAGTTTGGTATATGAAATATTAAAAAAATAGATTAAACACATTTAATTTCACTATATCTCAGGAGCAAATATGTTCTATAACCATAGTTTTCTTTTTTCTATCATACTTTTATCTTGCTTATCTGGGCAGGGGTTTTGGGGGAATGAATTTCCCGAAGAAAAAATACCGTATAAACCTAGAAATTATGTGTGTTACAAAACAGAATCCCCCATCTTGATTGACGGAAAACCGAATGACCCCATTTGGGCGAAAGTCAATTGGACAGAATCATTTGTGGATATTGAGGGTAGCCTGAAACCTGATCCTTTTTATAATACGAAAGCAAAAATGCTCTGGGACGAAAATTATTTTTATTTTTATGCGTATATGGAAGATCCTCATGTTTGGGCAACCATTACGGCTCGTGATGATGTTGTGTATAAAGATAATGATTTCGAAATTTTTCTAGATCCGGATGGCGATACGCATAATTACTACGAATTGGAGGTAAATGCTTTTGGCACGGAATGGGACCTGATTTTATTGAAAACATATCATGATGATCCTGCTCCAGCATTAGACTCCTGGGATATTCCAGGTCTCATAACCAAAGTCCATGTAGATGGTACCTTGAATGACCCAAGCGATAGAGATAAAGGGTGGGGTGTAGAGATTGCTATCCCGTGGAAATCACTAGTTGGTAATTTTCGGTCAAAGACTCCTCCAAAAGATGGGGAACAGTGGAAGGTAAATTTTTCAAGAGTTCATTGGGATGTTGAGATCAATGATAATAAATATGTAAAAACTGATAATCCGGAGTTTAATTGGGTTTGGTCCCCACAGGGTCTTATCTATATGCATATGCCTGAGCTATGGGGCCTTGTACAGTTTACAGAAAAAGCACCAGGAAAAGAAAAAATACAATTTAATAAAAGTGAGATTGATCTAATAAAACGAGCTATGCGAAAATTATATTATCGCCAGAGAAATTACTTTTTTTATAAAAATCGCTATACTGCTTCTTTAAAAGAACTAAATCTCTTAGAAAAACCAGTAGAAGGAGTCCCATGGCCACCGCAGATTGTTGTTACACCTTCAGGGTGGGAGGCTTCTCTAGTTTGGAAAGAAGGGAAAATTATTATACGCAAGGATGGAAAGGTTTGGGCTCAAAAATAGCCAGTGTGTTAAAAATCTATATCTTGGGCGCACATTTTGGTATATTCCAATTTATCTAATGGAGCAATACTGGTATTATACCTTGGGAACCTATTCTATTTAGTATTAAATCAATATATATGTTTTTACTTTTGTCGTTACTTTCAAACACTCTGATCCTTATCAACTTATTTAATATATAATATTTTCAGAAAGAGATCTTTTGTATTATTTAAAAGTGAAGATATGAATTTTTTAGACTGGCTTATTGTATTTGTTGTCTTTGCCGGTATGATATTTTCTGTAAACCTTTCTAGAGGGTTGATGAAAAGTGTTACGGACTTTCTATCTGCAGGTAGAACGGCTGGAAGATATCTATTATCTATCTCAAGTGGCATAGCAGGACTAGGAGCTATTTCTATTGTGATGTTTCTGGAAATGGGATATGTAGCAGGGTTTAGTCTTGCCTGGTGGGGACTTAGTCAGGGAATTATTATACTAATGTTGACAATGTCTGGATGGGTAATCTATCGTTTTCGTTCTACCAGATGTCTAACTCTAGCTCAATTTTTCGAAAAACGCTACAGCCGGAAATTTCGTATTTTCACAGGTATTGTTGCTTTTATCGCGGGTATAATCAATTTTGGAATATTCCCCGCAGTAGGAGCTCAGTTTTTTATTAGTTTTTGTGGTTTCCCAGAGTCAGTAATGGGGGTCCCTGTTTATCCGGTGATAATGATACTGCTTCTAAGTATCTCACTATATTTTGTTTATACAGGTGGACAAATAGCTGTGATTATTGCTGATTTTTTTCAAGGTATTTTTACTACAATTGTTCTGGTTGTTGTCGCTTTATATTTATTTTTTGGTATTGGCTGGGATCAGGTAACACACTCTCTGGAGCAAACCCCAATAAAACTTGCAAATCAAGAAATTGAAGCACTGGAATTAGAGAAATCTTTTCTATCACTATCCGATGAAGATCAGCAAAAAGAAAGGTATACGATAAAAGAAAAATATAATAATTCATCCAGAATTAATCCTTTTAAGACAAGCCATGTTGAGGACTTTAATTT
>Ga0066836_10001232_pt1 | contig 13323 bp, 9 predicted proteins | sample ETNtaG_18_FD_71568 | JGI IMG/M metagenome (GOLD analysis project Ga0066836, IMG submission 71568) | Marine microbial and viral communities from oxygen minimum zone, Eastern Pacific Ocean - ETNP201302SV91 | ecosystem: Environmental > Aquatic > Marine > Oceanic | place: Pacific Ocean: Eastern...
CAAAAACTGAAGCATTATTGATTAGGCAGTCAAGACCCCCCATTTGTTTTTTAGCCTTTCTAATTAACTGAACAGCCTCTCTTTCTTTACTCAGGTTAGATTTTAAAAGGTAGGTGTTTATTCCAAGCTCATCTAGCTCTTTTTTAATTTTTTTTGCTTGCGAAGATGATGAGTTATAATGAATTGTAATATCTGTAGCTTCATCAGCTAACGATTTTCCAATTGCCGCCCCAATTCTTGTTGCTCCACCAGTTATAATTATTTTTTTTGCTTCCATTTTTTTAATGCTTTTTTAGCTTTAGTTCCTGGCATTCCCATAGTTGATCTGCCTTGGGGATATGCTTTCTTTTTAAGATTATACCGGGAAATCCTAGGATTCAAATTTATTTCTAATTCGCTGGCCTCTAATTTTCTTATTTCATCTCTAATTTTTGCGGCTTCTTCAAACTCCAGATTGGATGCGGCCTCCTTCATTTTTTTGTTTAGTGCTTTTAAATGTTTTTTTAAATTTGCACCAACATTTGATCCTTCGCTTACTTTTACATAATCTTTTTCATATACGGATTCTAAAATATCGTTGATTTCTTTTTTTATTGACTCAGCATTAATATTATTTTTTTTATTGTATTCTTCCTGCTTCTGTCTTCTTCGGTCCGTTTCTTTAATGGCTTTATCAATACTCTTTGTAACTTTATCTGCATAGAGAATAACTTTTCCGTCAATATTTCTTGCTGCTCTACCGATAGTTTGTATCAACGATGTTTCAGATCTTAAGAATCCTTCTTTGTCTGCATCCAAAATTGCTACCAACGCACACTCTGGAATATCTAATCCCTCTCTAAGAAGATTGATCCCAACTAAAATGTCAAAAACACCCATTCTTAGGTCTCGAATAATTTCGATTCTTTCCAAGGTATCTATATCTGAGTGCATATATCTAACTTTAAGTCCATTCTCATGCAGATATTCTGTTAAATCTTCAGCCATTTTTTTTGTGAGCGTTGTAACTAAAATTCGATAGCTTTTATCAATAATTTTTTTGGATTCATGAAATAAATCATCTACTTGAGTTTTTGCTGGCCTAACCTCTACTTTTGGATCGATTAGGCCCGTAGGTCTAATAACTTGATCAATATATTGATTTTGAGTTTGCCTAAGTTCCCATGGCCCCGGTGTTGCCGAAACAAATACAGTTTGAGTTCTCATTGCATTCCACTCTTCAAATTTTAAAGGACGATTATCCATGCAAGATGGTAATCTGAAACCATATTCTGCAAGAGTACTTTTTCTTGTGTGATCACCTTTATACATTCCATTTAACTGAGGAACAGTTACATGGCTTTCATCAACAAAAATAATTGTATTGTCTGGAAAATATTCAAAAAGAGTAGGAGGCGGTTCTCCTCTTTTTCTGCCAGATAAAAATCTTGAATAATTTTCAATTCCAGCACAAGTTCCAGTAGCCTCTATCATTTCCAGGTCAAATTTTGTTCTTTCTTTCAGTCTTTGCGCCTCAAGAAGTTTGTTATCAGTTTTATGCTTCTCAAGCGTCTCACCTAATTCTTTTTTTATTTCTTTGATAGCCTGATCTATAGTTGGTTTAGGTGTAATGTAGTGACTATTTGCATACAGTTTTATAATTTCAAAATCATTTGTTTTATTGCCTGTTAAAGGATCAAATTCTTCAATCTTTTCCAATTTATTTCCAAACAAAGTTAATCTCCAAGCTCTATCTTCCAAATGGGATGGAAATATTTCTAAATTTTCTCCCCTCACTCTAAAAGTTCCTCTGAAAAAATTTTGATCATTTCTTTTGTACTGTAAGTTTACAAAAATTTTTATTATTTCATCTCTTTCGTATTCGTGGTTTTTTTTCAGGGTCAAAGTCATCTTACTGTATGCCTCAACCGAACCAAGTCCATAGATACATGATACGCTAGCAACTATAATCACATCATCTCTTTCAAGTAACGATCTTGTTGCCGAGTGACGCATTCTGTCAATCTGTTCATTTATCGAAGCTTCTTTTTCAATGTAAGTATCCGATCTAGGCACGTACGCTTCTGGAGTATAGTAATCATAATAAGAAACAAAATATTCAACAGCATTGTCTGGGAAAAAACTTTTCATTTCCCCGTATAACTGCGCTGCCAAAGTTTTATTTGGCGCAAGCACCAAAGCGGGTCTATTTGCAGATTCGATAACCTTGGCCATTGTAAAAGTTTTTCCGGATCCGGTTACGCCCAATAAAACCTGCTCATTTCTTTTGTCTTTTAAATTCTTAAGTATTTTTTTTATTGCCTCCGGTTGATCTCCGGCAGGTTGAAAGCTACTTTTTATTTTAAACTTTATTCCACCCTCAAGTTTTTTTCTAACAATAGGGGTATTAGCTTCCAAATTGCCTATTTTTTCTTGATAAGAATTTTGCATTTTATGTTAATAATAACAAAATATTATAAATTTCAATGAGTATAGTTTCCAATAGTTTAAAACGAATAAAACCGTCTCCAACCATAGCTGTTACATCAAAAGCCAGGGAAATGAGAGAAGCCGGTAAAGATGTAATTGGATTAGGAGCAGGAGAACCTGATTTTGATACCCCAGACAATATTAAAGAAGCGGCTATTCAGGCTATTAAAAGGGGCGAAACGAAGTACACGGCTGTAGACGGAACCCCAAAACTTAAAAAGGCTATTCAAGAAAAGTTTTCTAGAGAGAACAATTTAACTTATGAATTAGACCAAATTTCAGTTGGAACCGGAGGAAAACAAGTGCTTTATAACGCCTTCATGACAACACTCAATCCAGGTGACGAGGTAATTATTCCAGCGCCTTATTGGGTGTCTTATCCGGATATGGTTTTATTAGCTGGTGGCAAACCCAAAATAGTAAAATGTTCTGAAAAAAATGAATTTAAAATAACTCCAGCAGAGCTTAAAAAAGCAATTACTAAAAAAACTAAGTGGTTAATTATTAACTCCCCATCAAATCCTACGGGATCTTGCTATACAAAGAAAGAAATACAAGAGCTATCAAAAATTTTAATAAAAAATAAAAAAGTTTTTATTTTAAGCGATGATATTTATGAACATATTATTTACGATGGATTTGAATTTTTTACTATTGCCCAGATAAAAGCTTTGAAAGATAGAACATTAACTATGAATGGAGTAAGTAAATCTTATTCAATGACAGGATGGAGAATAGGTTATGGAGCAGGACCAAAAGATATAATTAAAGCTATAGCAAAAATTCAATCACAATCTACGACAAATCCATCATCAATAAGTCAAGCAGCAGCAGTTGAAGCTTTAAACGGGACTCAAGATTTTATCAAAACTAGATCTGAGTCATTCAAAGAGAGAAGAGATTTTGTTGTAAAGACCTTGAATAATATTAAAGGATTAAGTTGTTTGAAACCAAATGGCGCTTTTTATGTATTTCCTAACTGTAAAGAACTATTAGGGAAGAAAACAAAATTAAAAACAGACAAAGATTTTGTTGAAAAATTACTTGTAGAATCAGAGGTAGCGGTCGTTCAAGGATCAGCATTTGGTCTGGATGGATACTTTAGGATTTCATACGCTACATCAATGGATAATCTAAAAAAAGCTTTAGAAAGAATTAAATCTTTTTGCGAGAGCCTTACTTAGAATTAGATAAATATTTTTCTGCCTCTAATGCAGACATACATCCCATTCCAGCCGCAGTAATTGCCTGTCTAAATATTTTATCTTTAACATCTCCAGCCGCAAAAATACCGGGTACATTAGTAACTGTAGAGTCTGGTTTAGTGATTATATAGCCTTCTTTATCCATTTTTAGCTGGCCTTTAAATATTGATGTGGCAGGGTCGTGCCCAATTGCAATAAACAGTCCATCAACTTTTAAATCTGTAACTTTATTAGTTTTTACATTCTTAATTTTTATTCCGTTAACTGATTTTGGATTTTTTGCACCCAAAACTTCTTCAACAACACTATCCCAAATTATTTCAATTTTTTTATTTGCTTTTAATTTTTCCTGAAGCATTTTTTCTGCTCTCAGTTCATTTCTTCTATGTATAAGTTTCACTTTTGATGCAAATTTTGTTAAGAATATTGCTTCTTCCACGGCAGCATTCCCACCTCCAACTACAGCAACTTCTTTTTCTTTAAAGAAGAATCCATCACAAGTAGCACATGCTGAAACACCAAATCCTCTATATTCTTGCTCAGATTTTAAGTTCAGCCATCTTGCTTGAGCTCCTGTTGAAATTATAAAACTATCTGCAGTATAAATCTGACCGCTATCCCCTGTAGCCGTGAAAGGTTTTTTGGAAAGATCTACTTTGCTTATGTGGTCTTGAATCATTTCAGTTCCCACAGATTTTGCTTGGCCTTTCATTTCCTCCATCAACCAAGGTCCCTGAATCACTTTTGAATATCCAGGAAAGTTTTCAACATCGGTTGTTGTAGTCATTTGCCCGCCTGGTTCAGAACCAAATACTAATATTGGCTTAAGCATTGCTCTAGCAGCATAAATAGCGGCTGTATAGCCGGCAGGGCCAGATCCAAGAACTAACACTTTTGTATGTTTAGTAGACTTATTATTCATTATATATAGATATATAGTTATAAATGTTGAAATTAAAAGCACTTCTTTTAACCCAGGGCATGCACGGCATGATAAGTCAGGTTGAGGGCTTAGCCAAAGCTTTAGGGTTGAACTTTAGACATCAAACAATACAACTTAAGAAATTTTGGAATTTTATTCCGCCAAAATTAACGCCAGTATTCGACGGTATTTTGAAGGAAAAATTTATTTGTGATGCTAAGGTTATTATTTCTTGCGGAAGAAAAAGCGTGATTCCTTCCATTTTATTAAAAAAAAGATTTAAAAACGAAGTGTTTAATATTCATATTCAGGATCCAAAGGTAAATTTGAAAAATTTTGATTCTATTATTTGCCCAGAACATGATGATTTGAACGGAGATAATGTTATAAAAACCAGGGGCGCTATACATTATCTTACAAATGATGAAATTAGCAAAAACACAAACTATTTAAAACCTAACCAAGGAGAAAAAAAAATTGTAACTTTTATACTCGGGGGTCCAAACAAATATTACAATTTTTCCGAAAAACAAATGGATAAAATGTTTGCAAAAATAAAAAATATGTTTATTTCCTCAAAATATAAATTAATTGTTATTCCGTCATATAGAACACCAGAAAATATACTAAAACTTGCCTTTAATTACTTCAACGAAGAGCATTTGGTAGTAAAAGAGAGAGACAAAAAAGCCTATTTATCTTCATTAGGCCTTGCGAGTACTATTATTGTAACTTGTGATTCGACATCAATGATTTCGGAGGCCGCTATTACAGGCAAGCCAGTATATGTTGCACAAATGAACAACAAAATAAGCATTCATAGATTTAAAAAATTTTATAAATTATTTGAAGATCTTGGTATAACCAGAGACTTGGAAGATAAAATTGAACATTGGACTTACAAAGGCTTAGATGAAGTTAACCACGCCGCTTCATTAGTGAAAGAGAAAATGAAAAAAAATGGAATTATTTAATTCATTAAAATCAAGATTGGAAACTTATGACAAACCCTTTAAGCACTGGGCAATCAACCAGCCCTTAACAGAATTAGCTATAAAAGAAATCTGCAATGCGGATATTGCCAACCCTACTAATGAAGGTCTTCAGTATGATGGAACTAGGGCTATTGATGGAGGTGAAGGTAAATTTAGAGAGGGCATAAAAACTGGTGGAAAAGCTAAAAAATATAGATGCTTTATAACTAAAGAAAATTCAAAAAAATTTCCTGAATTAACAAACTTTGTTAATGAGCTAACTTCTAAAAATGTATATCAATATATTGGCGAATTAATAAAAAAAGATCTTTCAAATTCTTTTGTAAGGCTAGAAGTAATTTGTGATAGACAGGGATTTTGGCTTAAGCCACACTGTGATATAAAAGAAAAATTGTTATCATCATTGATATTTGTTAATGCTTTTAATGAATCAGAAAATTTAGGAACAGACCTTTATGATGAGAAGCTAAATAAAATTAAAACTGTTCCTTACAAAAATAATTATGGCTATTTCTTTACTAGCGGTCCAAATACTTGGCATGGTATGGAAAAAAAAGAAATCAAAAAGGAAAGACGTTGTATACAAGTTAATTATGTTTCATTTCAAACTGACTGGAAGGTTAAAGTCTAACTATCTTGTAAAGCTCTTACTTTTATAGGATATTTTTTTAGAGCCTCAATTGATTCCACACAAGCATTTGCTGCAGGTATTGTGGTAAAATAAGGAATTTTGTTCATTAAGCTAGACCTTCTTAAACTGAAAGAGTCCGCTATCGAATCTTTACCCTCTGTGGTGTTAATTACCAAAGCAATACTCTTTTTATTTAGCTTTTCTACTATGTGGGGAGATCCTTGACTAACTTTGTTAATTTTTTTGCACTTGATTCCATTAGACATTAAATATTTTGCCGTTCCAGAAGTAGCACATATCGAAAATCCTAATTTTATTAATTTTTGTGCATTATTTAATATTTTTTCTTTATCTTTATCTTTTACAGAAACAAAAGCAGTTCCCTTTAAAGGAATACTGTTATTACTTGCTATTTGACTTTTTGCAAAAGACAAACCAAAATTTTCATCAAACCCCATTGCTTCACCGGTTGATTTCATTTCTGGACCTAAAAGAACATCTACTTCAGGAAATCTATTGAAAGGAAACACAGCTTCTTTTACTGCGAAAGTATTTTCGTTTTTTCTTTTTAAATCAAAGTCAGACAGTTTTTCGCCTGCCATTACTCTAGATGCTATTTTAGCAACAGGAAGGCCTGTAGCTTTTGAAACAAACGGCACAGTTCTGCTTGCTCTAGGATTTACTTCTAGGACATAAACCTCACTGTCTTTAACTGCAAACTGGATATTAATTAAGCCCACTACCTTTAAGGCAATAGCCAACTGTTTAGTTTGTTTTTCTATCTCGTTGATAATTTCTTTACCCAAGGTGTATGGAGGCAAAGAACATGCGGAATCACCAGAGTGTATGCCTGCTTCTTCAATGTGCTCCATGATTCCAGCAACAAAAATTTTACTTCCATCTGATATAGCGTCCACATCTATCTCAGTTGCGTCATTTAAGAATTTGTCAATAAGAACAGGATTTGATCCCGATATTTTTACAGCTTCATCTATATATTTTTCTAAATCTGAGTGACCATAAATTATTTCCATGCCTCTTCCGCCAAGAACATAGGATGGCCTAATAACAATTGGAAAACCTATTTTATTAGCAATCTCAAAAGATTCACCTTTATTTTTTGCGATTCCATTATCCGCTTGTTTTAAATTTTCTTTAATAAGCATTTCTTTGAATCTCTCCCTGTCCTCGGCAAGATCAATGGAATTAAACTGAGTACCTAAAATCGGAATATTATTTTCCGCAAGAGTTTTTGCCAATTTTATTGGTGTTTGACCGCCAAATTGAGCAATAACACCAAGTAATTTTCCATTTTCCATCTCTTTATTTATTATATTCAAGACATATTCTTCTATTAAAGGCTCAAAGTATAATCTGTCACTAGTGTCATAATCAGTGGAAACGGTTTCTGGATTACAGTTAACCATAATTGCTTCATATCCTTTTTCTTTCAAAGCAAAGCTTGCTTGGCAGCAACAATAATCAAACTCTATACCTTGACCAATTCTATTTGGCCCACTTCCTAATATTATGATTTTTTCTTTATTTGTTGGGCTTGCTTCACATGCAGACAGTTCACCTGCTAGCTTTTGATAAGTCGAGTACATATACGGAGTTTCTGATTTAAACTCAGCTGCACAAGTGTCAATTTTCTTAAACACAGGAAACACTCCTAATTGTTCTCTCTGTTTTTTAACTTCGTTCACAGTGGTTTTAGTTAATTCTGCAATTTTGTCATCAGAAAATCCTATAGACTTAATATAAGATAATTCCTTAAATGTTTTTGGCATGCCGTATTTTTTTAATTTTTTTTCTTCATCAACTAGTTCAGATATTTGTTCCAAAAACCAAGGATCAATATTTGTAAGTTTGTAGATATTTTTGATGCTGGTTTTTCTTCTCAAAGCTTCAGCAATAATAATAAGCTTATCAGGTAAATTTTGACCCAATTTCTTTTTTAATTCCTTATCAGATAGTACACCAAGTGAATCTAGTCCCTTGTAACCAATTTCTAGAGAAACCAACCCTTTCTGAAAAGATTCTTTAAAATTTCTTCCTATAGCCATTGCCTCTCCAACTGACTTCATAGAAGTTCCCAGTTTAGCTTTTGCTAATTTAAATTTTTCAAAAGTGAATCTTGGAATTTTAGTTACAATGTAATCTATCGTTGGTTCAAACGACGCAGGGGTTGTTCCGGTAATTTCATTCGTTAATTCATCAAGAGTATAGCCGACGGCTAATTTTGCGGCTACCTTTGCTATTGGAAAGCCTGTAGCTTTTGAAGCTAATGCCGAAGATCTAGAAACTCTTGGGTTCATTTCAATAATAACCATTCTTCCATCTTTTGGATTTATAGCGAATTGAACGTTAGAACCACCAGTCTCAACACCAATTTTTCTCAAACATTCAATCGACGCATTCCTCATAACCTGAAATTCTTTGTCTGTTAGTGTTAACGCGGGAGCAACTGTGACCGAGTCACCAGTGTGTATTCCCATTGGATCAACATTTTCAATTGAGCAAATTATAATACAGTTGTCTTTTTTATCTCTAACAACCTCCATCTCAAATTCCTTCCATCCTTCAAGAGACTCTTCTACCAAAACTTGATTTTTGGGGGATTCTTCCAAACCGGATCTTATCAAATCAAAAAATTCCTTTTTATTTTTTGCTATACCTCCACCCGATCCACCTAAAGTGAAAGAAGGTCTTATGATCGCTGGCAAACCAATTTTTTTTAGAACCTTTTTTGACTTGCTGAATGAATTAATTATTTCAGATTTAGGCAAATCTAAATTTATTTCTTTCATAGATTTTCTAAACAAATCTCTATCCTCAGCTCTAGAGATCGCCTTGGCTTTTGCCCCAATCAATTCAACTTTATTTTTTTTTAATATTCCTTTTTTTTCCATTGAGATTGCCGCATTAAGGGCAGTTTGTCCGCCCATAGTTGGTAGAATTGCGCATGGTTTTTCTTTTTTTATTATTTTTTCAATGATCTCGGTCGTAATTGGTTCTATGTAGGTTTTGTCGGCAACTTCTGGATCTGTCATTATTGTTGCGGGGTTAGAATTAATTAATATTACTTTATACCCTTCATCTTTCAGAGCTTTACAGGCCTGAGTTCCCGAATAATCAAATTCGCAAGCCTGTCCAATGACAATCGGACCAGCTCCTATTACTAAAATTTTTTTAATGTCTTTTCTTTTTCCCATTTTTTTTAGCTGCTACTATATTTTTTAAAAATTTGTTAAATAAATATTTACTATCCTGTGGTCCAGGATTTGCCTCAGGGTGATATTGTACTGAAAATACTTTTTTTTCTTTTACCTCGATTCCTTCAACGCAACCATCAAATAGAGACTTATGAGTAATCTTTACCGAATCCGGAATTGATTTTGGATCCACTTCAAAACCATGATTCTGACTTGTAATTTCCACTTTACTTGTAGATAAATCTTTTACAGGGTGATTTGCGCCTCTATGACCAAGCGACATTTTTTTTGTTTTTGCCCCCAAAGCCAAAGACAATAGCTGGTGCCCAAGACAAATACCAAATATTGGAACTTTGCTGTTTATCAATTTTTTTATTATCGGTATTGCATATTTTCCTGTTGCTGCTGGATCACCAGGACCGTTAGATAAAAAAACTCCATGGGGATTTAGTTTGATTATTTTTTCAGCAGAGTAACTTGCCGGAACAACAGTTACAGCACACTCAATATCTGAAAAACATCTAAGTATGTTTTTTTTAATACCATAGTCTATAGCTACAACCTTATATTTATTCTTTTTATTTTTTATGTAACCCTTATTTTTATCCCAAGATTTTAAAGAGGACCAATTGTAAATACTTTTGCAACTAACTTTTTTTGCTAAATCTAGTCCCAAAAGACCACTCCATGATTTAGATTTTTCTAAAAGTTTTTTTAGATCATGTTTTCCTTTATTTGCAAATTGGATAACGCCTTTCGGAGCACCCTTATCTCTTATATAGTTTGTAATTACCCTGGTGTCCAAACCAACAATGCCAACAATTTTTCTTTTTTTAAGCCACTTATCTAACTTTTTAATAGATCTATAATTGGACGGTTCCGTGACATTACAATTAAAGATAACGCCTTTAGCCCAAGCTCTGTCAGCTTCATTATCCTCTAGATTTGTTCCAACATTTCCAATGTGTGGAAAGGTGAAGTTTATAATTTGGTCTGAATAGGAAGGATCGGTAATTATTTCTTGATAACCAGTGATGGAAGTGTTGAAACAAACTTCCCCAACTGCGCTGTCCTCATAGCCTATACCTTTGCCAAGAAAGCTGGTGCCATCTTCAAAAACTAAAATACCTGTCGAAAAATTAATTGAGTAATCGTTTTTTATTTCCAGGGCCTGTCTCAAATACAACTCATGAGTTAAAGGAAAACCTTTTAAGTAAGGTTTTGCGCAACATATGAAAAAGGTTAACAGTCGTCAAGCATCTTCTTTTTCTTTTGAAGACAGGTTGTGATTAAAGTAAGTTTACAAAATTATGTCCCTACAGACTAAAATAGAGGCCAAGCTCAACGAAGCTTTGAAATCAAAAGATAAAAAAACCTATTTGACTTTAAGACTGGTGATTGCCGCTATAAAAGACACAATAATTGCAAAAAAGATCAAAGATAAAAACATGTTGCCCGACAACGACCTAGTGAGTCTTTTGAAAAAAATGGTAAAGCAGAGAAACGATTCTTGTGAGGCCTACAAAAAGGCTGGTCGAAACGAGCTACTAGACAATGAGCTTTCGGAAATTAAAATTATTAACGAGTTTTTACCCAAACAATTAAGCAACGAAGAAACAAAAAAAATCTGTCTAGAGGCAATAAAGGCTGTTGGCGCAAGTTCAGTTAAAGATATGGGTAAAGTAATGGGTGCCCTAAAAAAAAAATATTCAGATGTTCTGGATTTTTCAAAAGTAAGTCAAATCATCAAGGAAAATTTAAACTAACATGAAATATCCCAAAAATTATTTAGATGAAATTAAATTAAGATTAAAAGTTTCACAAGTTGTTGGAAAAACGGTTAAACTAAAAAGAAGAGGAAAGGAATTCGTAGGCTTATCTCCTTTTACTAACGAAAAGACTCCTTCCTTTACGGTTAGTGATGAAAAAGGATTCTATCATTGTTTTAGTTCAGGAGAGCATGGAAATATTTTTGACTTTCTCATGAAAGCACAATCTTTAAAATTTGGTGAAGCCGTGAGACAATTAGCTTCCGAAGCAGGAATGCAGCCTTATAGATTTACAAGCTTTGATTTGGAGAAAGAAAAAAGATATCAAACATATAAGAACATTTTAAAAGATTATACCGACCATCATCACAAACTTATCTTCGGTCAAGACTCGTCAGCGTTAAATTACTTAGAAAAAAGAGGAATAACTAAAGAGGCAATTTCGGAATTTCAAATAGGTTTTGTTCCAAACAACTCAGATTATCATGCTGAATTATCAAAAAAATTTAATGAAAAGGAAATTTTAGAAACTGGTCTATTTTATAAGAATGAAAAATATAATAGATTTGTAAATAGATTTTACTCAAGGATAATATTTCCAATAAAGAATATCGTTGGAGACGTAATTGCTTTTGGAGGAAGAATTATTAACAATAATAAAACTGCTAAATACATAAACTCACCCGAAACTGAATTTTACAAAAAAGGCAGACACGTTTTTAATTTGGATAAGGCAAAGTCTAATACAAACAAGGATCAAGAAGTAATCGTTGTCGAAGGTTATATGGATGTAATTAGTATTTATTCCTCTGGAATAAAGAATATCGTGTCAAATTCTGGAACAGCTTTGACGGAAAATCAAATTAATTTAATTTGGAAGTTTTTTTCTAACCCAATAATTTGTCTAGATGGTGACTCAAGTGGACAGAAAGCAGCTTTGCGTATAGCTGAAAATCTTCTGCAGTTTATACAGGAAGATAATAAAATTGCTTTTGTGACGTTGGCAAACGGAGTAGACCCAGACGACTATATTAAAGAAAAAGGAAGAAGCAATTTTGAGAAACTTATAAAGACAAGCCTGTCGATCGAGGAGTTTATCTGGAGAATGTATTTAAACGATCTAGACAGGTCGGATCCATTTGCAATAACAAAATTTGAAAAAAAATTCAAATATCTGTGTCATTCGATAAAAGACAAAACACTAAAAAAATATATTTTGGAAAATTATTTGGAAAAAATTAGGAACCTGACTCCTTTACAAAGATTTAGCAAAAGAAAAGAGGTAAAAAGTTACAAAATTCTTCAAGAGACCAAAAAAATTGCAATTGCTAGAGAACACTTAACTAAAGAGGAGATAAAAGAGTATTCTATATTGTATATTATGTACAACTATCCAAAAATTATTTCTCCAAGAATTGAAATTTTTCAAGATATTAATTTTTCTTCAAAAAGCTTAAATACTATAAAAGCAGAACTGCTAGACTTAGTATCAACAGGAAAGTTTGACCAAGATAATATTTTAAGTTTTAAGAAAAAATATTCTAATTTGATTAACGATATTAATCAAAATTCTGTTATTAAAAATATTTTTTTGAAAAAAAATGAAAACCAACAAGTTGAGCTGTTAAACGAAATACTCAAAGAACTTAACGAGATTAAGTTTTCAAAAAAAATTGATAAATTAGAAGAAAAACTTATGGATAATTTTGATGAGAAATCCTACTCCGATCTAATTGAGTTAAAAAAGCAGATAAACAAGGAATAAATTAGGTGTAGATTTTTGGTAATTTCTACCTATATATACATGGGCTATTCACCTTTTTAATAATTATGAAAGAAAAAATTATTACAAAATCCTTTGAAAGACTTTTGGCAAAGGGCTTACATAGAGGCTTTGTTACATACGATGAACTTGGAAAATCTTTAGGCAAAAGAGGCAAGTCTACAGAAAATTTAGAAAAAGCGATAATTATTATCTTTGATAATAAGATTTCATTAGTTGCTAAAAAATCCGACTATCAACCACTCAAGAAGAAGGAAACAACTCAAGGCGACAACGAAAAATCTTCAGATAAAAGTGACGACCCAATCAGAATGTATCTAAGAGAAATGGGAGG
>Ga0066836_10001233_pt1 | contig 13323 bp, 15 predicted proteins | sample ETNtaG_18_FD_71568 | JGI IMG/M metagenome (GOLD analysis project Ga0066836, IMG submission 71568) | Marine microbial and viral communities from oxygen minimum zone, Eastern Pacific Ocean - ETNP201302SV91 | ecosystem: Environmental > Aquatic > Marine > Oceanic | place: Pacific Ocean: Eastern...
ACATCACAAACTGAAAAATTATATTTATCAATTTGTGAAACAGGAGTTACTTCTGCTGCTGTTCCAGTTAGAAAGCAACCTTGAAAATCGGACATTTCGTTTATCTTAATTTTTCTTTCAACAACTTTTATGCCTTTGGATTTAGCTATCTGAATAATACATCTTCTAGTTATTCCATTTAAAAAAGAATCTGGTACTGGCGTATGTAGTTCTCCAGATTTATTTTTAAAAAAAATATTTGCTCCTGTCGCTTCCGCTATATTACCTTGATAATCAAGCATCAAAGAATCAGTAAAACCTTTTTTTTCTGCTTCGTGTTTTGATAAAGTGCAAATCATGTATAGACCTGATGCTTTTGTATCCCAAGGTATTGTATCAGGCGCAGGTCTTTTCCATTTAGATATATTTAATTTAATACCTTTTAATTTAAGATTAGGATCAAAATATGAACCCCACTCCCACGCCGCTATTGCAACATGAATTTTTGTCTGTTGTGCTGAAATCGCCATCATTTCACTACCGCGCCAAACTACAGGTCTAACATATCCATTTTTTACTTCTTGAATCGCAACTATATCTCGGCAGGCTTTGTTTAATAATTTTTGTTCATATGGAATTTTAATTCCAAGTCTGTCAGCTGAATGAAATAATCTTTCAGTGTGTTCTTCAAGTTTAAATATTTCCCCATCGTAAACCCTTTCTCCTTCGAACACACAACTAGCGTAATGAAGTCCATGACTTAAAACATGTATTTTTACATCAGACCAGTTTACTGATGTGCCGTTAAACCAAATTTTTCCTGATCTTTTATCGTAGGGTACAGATTCCATAAAAAATTTATTAATCTTAATTGATTTATTTAGTTCAAAAAAGTATCTATCTTATATAGATATGTCAATGTAACTGACCCAAACAAAATATGAAAGACTTATTATATTTAAAAGACGATCAGATTAAGGATTTTATTGAACAGATATTTTATGCGTACAGAGAAACTTACTCTGACCCAAAAGAAATTTTAAAAAAATATTCATTCGGCACGGCTCATCATAAAGCTATTCATTTAATTGAAAGGCACGAAGGTTTAACCGTATCAGACTTATTAAGTAAACTTAAAATTACTAAACAAAGTTTAAATAGAGTTTTAAGAGATTTGATAAAAAATAAAGCAATTATACTAAAAAAAGGAGAAATAGATTCTAGACAAAGACAAATATTTTTAAATGAAAAAGGAAAAAGACTTTTTGAAGAAATATTTTTTGAACAAAAAAAAAGAATTTATACTGCATTTAAAAACTCAGACTCGGACGCTGTGATAAAATTTAAAAATGTTTTAAAAAAAATTGTAAATGAATAAAAATATTTTTCATATATTGATTGTTGATGATGACGACAGAATAAGAGATTTGGTAAAACAATATCTAGAAAAAAACGATTTTTTAGTGACTACAGCTAGAGACGCGGCAGACGCAAAAAAAAAATTAAAAATAGTAAAATTTGATATATTAGTATTAGATATTATGATGCCAGGAGAGAGTGGTTTATCTTTAACCAAAGATATAAAAAAAAATAACCCAACGCCAATAATACTGCTAACAGCGAAAGGTGAGGCTCAAGATAGAATTGAAGGTTTGGAAACGGGAGCAGATGATTATCTGGCAAAACCCTTTGAGCCCAAAGAATTATTACTAAGAATAAATAATATATTAAATAAGATCCAAAAGCCAATTTTATCTGATGAAATCCGAATAGGCGAAGCGATAATAAATTTAAAAAAATTAAATATTAAAATAAACAAAAAAATAATAAAAATTAACCCACAGGAAAGAAAAATTTTGGAAAAGATGCTAGAGTCTCCTGGTAAAGCTTTTTCAAGAAATGATATAGGTAAAATTATTAATATTACAAAAGAAAGAACTATAGATGTTATGATTACTAGACTTAGAAAAAAATTTGAACCAAATCCGAAAAATCCAAAATATTTACAAACAATAAGAGGATCGGGATATGTTTTATGGATTAAATAATTTTATAAAAAATATTTTACCAAAAAGACTTTTTTATAGATCGTTAATAATTGTAGCTACACCAATTATCTTATTACAAATTATTATTACAGTAGTTTTTTTTGATAGTCTTTGGATAAAAGCTAATAAAGGAATGACTCGTTCTTTAGTAGGAGAAGTCAAAACACTTTATGATTCTTATAATAATGAAACTAGTAATAAAAAATTTATTATAGAATTGTATAATATAAACTATGATTTTTCTATAAAACTTAAAAAAAATGAAGTTTTGCCCGATGAAAAAACAGAAAGATGGTATAGTCCGGTAGACAGAAGTTTAAGACGTGAATTAAAATCTGTTTTTGGAACCTCTTACTGGTTTAACACAACTAAATATAAAGAATTGGTCGACCTAAGAATAAAACTTGAAAATGATATTTTGCAAATATTTTTTCCAAAACATAAAATATCACCTTCTTCAGCTAGAATTTTTGCTTTATGGATCACGCTACCAGGCCTTCTGCTAATTGCTGTTGCTATAATTTTTTTAAAAAATCAAACTAGACCAATTGTAAATTTGTCTAAAGCTGCAGAAAGTTTTGGAAAAGGTGAATATATAAAAGAGTTTAGGCCCTCTGGAGCAAAAGAGATAAGACAGGCAGCCCATGAGTTCAATAAAATGAGAAAAAGAATCACCATTCATTTAAATCAAAGATCAGAAATGTTATCAGGAATAAGTCATGACTTAAGAACTCCATTAACAAGATTAAAATTACAGTTGGCTTTATTAAAACAGCAAGATTTAGCAAAAAAAATGAGTGAAGATATTGAGGAAATGGAAAGAATGCTTAATGAATATTTAGAATTTTCCAGACATCAAAAAAATGAGGAGACAGAAATAGTTGAGATTAATAAAATAGTAAAAGAAATAACCAATAAATATGAAAATAAAAAAATAAAAACTTCTATTGAAAAAGATTTAAAAATAAATATACGTCCAAATTCAATAAAAAGATGTTTAACAAATTTAATAGATAATGGTTTGTCTTACGGAAATGAAGTTTCTATTGCTTGTAATAAAACGGAAAACAACATTTTAATTTACGTTGATGATGATGGACCTGGAATTCCTGAAAAAGAATATAATAATGTTATGAAACCATTTTACAGAATTGATAAAAGCAGAAGCCAAAACAAATCTGGTGTGGGTCTAGGATTATCAATTGCGAATGATATAATTCGTTCGCATGGAGGTGCTATTTCTTTTGAAAAAAGCCCTTTAAATGGATTAAGAGTTATAATCTCTTTACCTATCTAGATTTTTTTTTATTTTTTTTGCTTTTAAGTTTAATTAAGTCTTTTCGTAAATCTTCAATTATTTTTTTTTGCACTTCAAATTCTTCTCTTGAAACAAGGTTGAGTTTGTTTCCAAACTCTTCTGTTTTTAATTTTATCAAATTTTCTACTTCTTTTTTTAGGTCTTTTGAATTGAATAAACTTTTTTCAATTAATTCTCTTATATTTCCTAATAACTTATTATATTTTTCCATATATTTTCTAATATCTTTAAGTTATTTTAATTTTATTATTAAATAAATCTTTTTTTATAAATGATGGTCCATAATTTTGATCCAGTATTAATAGATTTTGGGATATTTCAAGTTAGATGGTATTCCTTGGCGTATATAGTTGGAATTCTTTCAGGTTGGTTTTATGCAATAAAAATAATCGAACTGATAGCAAAAAAATATTATATTAAAATAATCGATAAAACAATTTTCGAAGATTTGATAATTTATTTAATAATTGGAATAGTCCTTGGTGGTAGACTTGGCTATGTTTTCTTTTATAATTTTGGCTACTACACCAACAATTTTGCTGAAATTTTTAAAATTTGGGAAGGAGGAATGTCTTTCCATGGTGGTTTATTAGGGGTAATAGTTGCGACTATCATTTTTTCTAGAAATAAAAGAATTAATTTTTATTATTTTACTGATATTGTTTGTTGTGTTTCACCAATAGGCATTTTTTTGGGAAGGATTGCTAACTTCATTAATGGTGAACTTTATGGAAAAATTTCTACTCTTCCTTGGGCTATAATTTTTCCTAATGGAGAAAATATTTCTAGACACCCTTCTCAAATTTACGAAGCTATTTTAGAAGGAATTATACTTTTTTTAGTGATAAATTTTTTTGCTATTAAAAAGCGACTATTAATAAAACCAGGATATGTTTCTGGTCTTTTCCTAATTTTTTATTCAATTGCAAGAATTATTGGAGAAAATTTTAGAGAACCAGATATCCACCTGGGTTACTTTTTTAATTATTTTTCTATGGGCGTAATGTTAAGTTTTATAACTTTTTTGACTGGCTGTTGTATAATATTTTATATAAAGAACAATGAACAAAATAATTAATTTATTAAAAGAAAAAAAATCAATCCCCCTAGATCAGTTTATAAATATTTCTCTTTACGATAAAAAATTTGGTTTTTACATGAAAAAAAACCCTTTTGGAAAAAGTGGAGATTTTATTACTTCGCCTTTAATTTCAAATCTCTTTGGAGAGATGCTAGCAATATGGTGTGTTGCTTTCTGGGAACATATTGGAAAACCAAAAAAATTTTTATTGGTAGAGCTTGGTCCTGGTGACGGCACTCTATGCAAAGATCTATTAAAAATATTTAAACAATTTAAAAATTTTTATTACTCTTTAGAAATAAATTTATTAGAAATTAGCGATAAACTAAAAACAATTCAAAAAGTGAAAATTAACAATACAAAAGTTAAATGGATTAAAAATATTAATGAAATAAACCGTGGTCCAACAGTTTTTCTTTGCAATGAATTCTTTGATGCTTTGCCGATTAAGCAAATATATAAAAATAAAAAATTATTTTTTGAAAGGTATGTTGCTTTATCAAAAGACAAAAAAAAATTAAAAATTTTACATAAGAAAGCGAGCAGTAAATTAATAAAAAATATACAAAAATTAAATTTAACTTCAGTTGGAGGTGTTATTGAATATCCAATAGAAGCCTTAAAGTTTCTTAATGTTATTGCAAAAAAAATTAATAAATTTGATGGAGGTTTGTTAACTTTTGACTATGGCAAGACAATAAAAAAAAATAGAAATTCCTTGCAGTCAGTTAAAGAACACAAATATATTGATCCTTTATTGCGACCAGGTTATTCGGATATCACATCTCATATAAATTTTGAATTATTTAAAAAGGTTTTAAAAAGAAACAATCTCAATGTAAAAAAAACAACATCTCAGAGTGAATTTTTGAAAAAAATTGGTATTTTGGAAAGAGCAAACATTCTATCAAAAAATATGACCTTCAAAGAAAAAGCAAATATGTTTTATAGACTAAAAAGACTGTTGGATTATAAAGAAATGGGTTTTCTTTTTAAAGTATTTTTTGCACAGAAAAAAGGAAGAAAATTTTCCTTAGGCTTTTAATTATGTATTTTTCCAAAAAATTAAAAAATTTTAAAAATTTAAAACATTGTTTTTTTTCAAGAAAAAATGGTTTTTCGAAAGAACTTTATACTAGCTTGAATTGTGGATTGGGATCGGGTGATAAAAAAGAAAATGTTTTAAAAAATCTTAGCTTTGTTTCTCAAAAAATTGGTTGCAAAAATGAATTGCTAATAACACTAAATCAAACCCACAGCAACAAGGTTATATATTTTGATAATATTGATTCGACAAAAAATAAATTATCTGGCGATGCTATCGTAACAAAATTAAAAAATGTTGGAATTAGCATACTTACCGCTGACTGTGTTCCTATATTATTATATGATCCGCAAAATAAAATTATTGGGTGTATTCATTCTGGTTGGAAGGGTGCTCTAAATGGTCTTATTAAAAATACTATTGAAAAATTCAAAGAGTTAGACTCAAATACTGAAAATTTATTTGCAGCAGTTGGTCCGTGCATAGGAAAAAATAGCTATGAGGTGAAAGTTGATTTTTATAATAAATTTATAGATGAGAACAAAGAATATAAGAAGTTTTTTGAAAAAAAAACTAATAACAAATATTTTTTTGATTTGCGAGGTTTTGTTAACAAAAAAATATCAGATTTAAATGTAAAAAATATAGAAAATATAGAACTTGATACTTTTTCAGCAAAAGAAAGTTTCTTCAGTTACAGAAGATCATGCTTAAATAATGAAAAAGATTATGGAAGATGTATTTCTGTCATATTGCTGACTTAATTAAATGTTTTATTAATTTGAAAATTTTTATTAAAGATATATAAACAACTTATCTTATGAAAGTTCTTGCTGGTACAAGTAATTTAAAACTATCAAAAGAGATAGCAAGACAACTTAAACTAAAATTGCTCAATTCAAACATCAAAAGATTTGCTGATGGTGAAGTCTATATAGAAATAAATGAAAATATAAGAGGCAACAGTATTTTTGTAGTTCAGTCTACGTCGAATCCAGCTAACGATAATTTAATGGAACTTTTAATCTGCATAGATGCTTTAAGAAGATCTTCTGCAAAAAATATTACTGCTGTAATTCCCTACTTCGGATACGCAAGACAAGATAGAAAAGTAGTGCCGAGAACCGCAATATCTGCAAAATTAGTTTCAAACCTAATTACAAATTCTGGGGCAAGCAGAATATTAAGTGTAGATTTACATGCGGGTCAAATTCAAGGATTTTTTGATATTCCAGTTGACAATTTATTTTCAACACCTTTGTTTGCAAGACATATCAAAAAAAATATTAATTTAAATAATATTATTTGTGTTGCGCCAGATGTTGGTGGTGTTGAAAGAACACGAGCGCTTAGCAGAAGAATTAATTCTAGCTTAGCCATAATAGATAAAAGAAGACCAGCTCCAGGAAAATCTGAAGTAATGAATATAGTTGGTGATGTAAAAAATAAAAACTGCGTAATTGTAGATGATATAATAGATTCAGGTGGAACTATCGTAAATGCTGTAAAAGCTCTAAAAGATAAAGGAGCAAAAAATGTTTATGTTTATATAACTCATGCTGTATTAAGTGGTGAAGCGGTAGAGAAAATTGAAAAATCTCAAATAAGTAAATTAATAACAACAGACACAATAGACAATTCAAAAAAACTTAAAAAAAGTAAAAAAATAGAAATAATTTCGCTAGCTCCTATGATATCGGAAGCTATAAAAAGAATCGCTAACTCTACATCGGTCTCTAGTCTTTTTAAGTAATTTTACTTGTTTTTTTTCTAAACATAATATAAAAACACCATTTCAATTTATGAATATTTTAAAAGCAACAAAAAGAACAAGCTCTTCAACTGGACAGGTTAATAAATTAAGAGCGGATGGTTTTATTCCTGCCGTATTATACGGTGGAAAAAAAAGTAACCTAAATATAAGTTTAAAAAAACTGCATCTTCAAGATATAATAAAAACAGAAACATTTATGTCAAAAGTTTTTGATTTAGATATAGATGGAAATCCTGAAAAAGTTTTACCTAGAGATATAGCTTATGATCCAATATCTGATGAGCCAATTCATATCGATTTTATTAGAATTACAAAAGGGTCAGTAGTAACTTTGGAAATTCCAGTTAAATTTATCAATTCTGAAAAATCGCCAGGATTAAAAAAGGGAGGGGTTCTTAATATTGTAAGAAGAAAAGTAGAATTAAAATGCCCTACGGAAAATATTCCTAAAGAAATAATAGTTGACTTAGACAATACAGAAATTAATACGAGCTTAAAAATATCTACTGTTAAACTTCCTGAAAATGTTGTTCCAACAATAACCGACAGAGATTTTGTTATAGGAACTGTTGTTGCACCAACAGTTCTGGTAGAGCCAGAAAAAACTGAGGAAGCTGCTGCTGAAGGTGATGCTCCGGTCGAAGGTGCTGTCGAGGGTGCCGAGGGTGCTACTATACCAGAAGAAGGAAAAGATAAAGCAGCAAAACCTTCTGATGCCGCAACTGATGGAAAAGGAAAAACTGCTAAATCTTCCGAAGGCAAAGGGAAAGCAACGCCAAGCGACAAAGGTAAATCTCCAAGCAAAGAAACGAAAAAAAAATAAAATTGGATAAACTATAAATTATGATGCTGTTAGTAGGGTTAGGGAATCCTAATTTAAATAATTCAAACAATCGACATAACATTGGATTTTCAGTAATCGATGCAATAAATGAAAAATTCAAATTATCCAAACAAAAACCAAAATTTAAAGGCCTATTAACCACAGGAAAAATAAACGAACAAAAAGTTTATGCTATAAAACCTCTAACTTTTATGAATAACTCAGGGATATGCATCAAAGAACTTATTGAATATTTTAAAATAGAAGTAAAAAATGTTTTTGTTTTTCATGATGATATGGATATTGATATTGGAAAAGTAAAAGCAAAAATTGGAGGAAGTAATGCTGGGCATAACGGAATAGACTCTATAGACAAAAATATAGGAAAAAATTACTCCCGTATAAGAATTGGTATAGGTCGACCAAAGAATAATTCAACTGCCTCCGATCATGTCTTAGATAATTTTTCAATCGATGAAAAACAAAATGTAGAAGAAGTTACAAAAAACATAATTGAATCTATGCCAATTTTAATAAATAAAGACTTAGATCTCTTTTCAAGCAAAATTAATCAAAAGCAATAATGGGTTTTAAATGTGGAATAGTTGGTTTGCCCAATGTTGGTAAATCAACATTGTTCAATGCATTAACTACTTCAAAAAAAGCACAAGCAGAAAATTTTCCCTTTTGTACTATTGATCCTAATGTTGGAATAGTTGCTGTTCCTGATGAAAGGTTAAATAAAATTTCTACAATAACAAAATCTATAAAAACTATTAATGCTGCAATCACTTTTGTAGATATAGCAGGACTAGTAAAAGGAGCTTCTAAAGGTGAGGGTTTAGGAAATAAATTTCTTTCACATGTTAGAGAAGTGGATGCTATTGTTCATCTTACAAGATGTTTTGACTCAGAAAAAATACAGAATGTAAACAAAGATGTAGATCCTGTGCGAGATCTTGAAATTATAGAAACTGAAATACTGTTGTCCGATCTAGAATCCTTGCAAAAAAGGCTAGAAAAAAATAATAAAAAAAAATTGGAAAAAGATGAATTAAACTTTCTAGAAGATTGTATAAAATTAATAAATGATGGAAAAAAACCTGACGAATTAAAAAAAAAATATAGTAAAGATTTAATAAAAAAATCGGCTCTTTTATCACTTAAACAAAAAATAATTGTGTGTAATGTTGACGAAAAAAGTTTACCGAATGGCAACAAATACTCTGATGCTTGTAAAAAAAAATTTCCTGACGAAAATGTAATTATTGTTTGTGCTGATATTGAAGATCAAATCATGGGGCTTAAAGTAAGCGATAGAAAAGATTTTATGCTTGAATCTGGAATAAAAAATACTGGTTTGGATAATTTGATTAAAACAGGTTATGACGCTCTAGGTCTTAGTACTTTCTTTACTTCTGGCCCTGAAGAAAGTAGAGCTTGGACCATTGAAAAGAATTCAAAAGCTGCTGATGCTGCGGGAGTTATTCATACTGATTTTAAGAAAAAATTCATTAGAGCTGAAACAGTCACTCACGAAAACTTTATAAAATACAAAGGCTTTAATGAGTGCAAAAACGCCGGAAAATTAAGACTTGAAGGGAAAGATTATTTAGTCAAAGACGGTGATGTAATGTACTTTAGAGTAGGAAGTTAATTTCTTTATTGCAAAATTGCTGTTATCACAAAAAAACTAAAGATAAAGATATAAAAAAAATCAAATCGATATTTGCGACCTCTCTGAAAAATCATCATGCTAAAATTGCAGCTATCATAACGAATACAACTACTAGGGACCAAGAAGATAGAAATAGAATTTTTATCATATATTAATTAATAAATGGACCAAACACTAAAGCTGTCCAATACAAAAGAATGAAAGTATAAAATAGTGTAGAACGCATTTGCCTCTTATTTAAGATTAGATTGTGTTTAAAATATGAAATTACCTAAAAAAAAAAATAAAGGGAAAACTTTTTGTCGCACCGGTAAGAAAATAAATTATTTAAAAGTCTTGGGGTCCTCACCTTCGTATTCAGTCACTACTCTTTCGGCTTTATCAAAAACCTCTTCCTCCTCTTCATGTTTAGAATTAAATCGTGCCCAAACTTTTTGCTTGCTAAAATAAACCAATGTTAGAAAAACAATTAAATAAAAGAAAACCTTAAATCCCATTCTGTGTCTTGATTCAAGATGAGGATCTGCTGCCCAAACTAGGAAAGTAGCTATATCTTTTGATATTTGTGCTTTTGTTGCGTCGGTTCCATCATTATACACCACTACCCCGTCAGATATTGGTTCTGCCATCTTAATCTTATAACCTGGCATGTATTTGTTATAATAAACTCCATCATCTAGATCATATCCAGCTGGCGCTTCTTCATATCCCATCAATAAAGAGTAAATATAATCTGCCCCTCCTTTTCTTGCTTTTGCTAGAACTGACATATCTGGAGGATAAGCTCCACCATTAGCCGCTGCCGCTGCTTTTACATTTGGAAAAGGATTAACAAATTTATCAGATAATCTTCCTGATCTTGTAAACATTTCTCCATCTTCGTTGGGTCCATCTGTAATTTCAAATTGTGCAGCAATGGCTTTTGCTTCATTTAAAGTGAACTCTGGCCCACCCTTTTCTGATAAATTTCTATAGCTTAAATGTTGAACAGAATGACATCCTGAACAAACCTCTTGATAAACCTGATAACCCCTTTGCAAAGCAGATCTATCAAAGGTTCCGAACACCCCTTCAAAACTCCAATTGTTTTTTATAAATTTTGTTTTATTTTCCTCAGAATAAGCTGAATTATAGATCCCTATAAAAAATATTATTAATAATATTTTAGTAAATAAATTACTTAAACGTTCCAACGTTTTCTCCTTCGTATTTTCCTGCCATTTCTTTAAATTTATCAATTATTCCAGGTTTGTCTAAAACTGGATCAGAGATACTCATAGGTAGCGGATCAGTTTTTTCATAACGACCAAGCAAAGGTAATAGAATTAAAAAATGAAAGAAATAATAGGCTGTAGCTATTCTGGCTAATATTAAATAAATTCCCTCTGGTGGTTTTGCGCCAAGATAACCAAGTAATATTACTATAACTACCAGTACCCAGAAAAATTTTCTATATATTGGTCTAAAGGTTGCTGACCTTACTTTTGAACCATCTAACCACGGTAAACCCACTAAAACAAAAATTGATGCAAACATAAAAATTACACCTCCTAGTTTGCTAGGTATAGCTCTTAGTATTGCGTAAAAAGGAAGTAGATACCACTCAGGAACTATATGAGCTGGTGTAACTAAAGGATCTGCAGGAATATAATTATCTGGGTGTCCCAAAAAATCTGGTAAGAAAAAAACAAAACCAAAAAAAATTAATAAAAAAGTAAGTAGAGCTAATAGATCTTTCATAACCATATAAGGATGAAAAGGCATAGTTTCGTTTGTACCTTTTTTCACGTCAATCCCTACCGGATTATTATTTCCAGGAATGTGCAATGACCAAACATGTAATACTACCAAACCAAAAATTAAAAATGGTAATAAATAATGCAAACTATAAAATCGATTTAGTGTTGGGTTATCTACTGAAAAGCCTCCCCATAACCAACCTGTTATACTTTCACCTATAAGTGGGATTGCGCTAAATAAATTTGTAATTACTGTAGCTCCCCAAAAACTCATTTGACCCCAGGGTAAAACATATCCCATAAAAGCTGTGGCCATCATAAGTAAATAAATTACAAGACCTGTAATCCAAATCATTTCTCTTGGCGATTTATAAGAACCAAAATATAAACCTCTAAAAATATGAATATATACAGCCAGAAAAAACATAGATGCTCCATTTGAATGAACATATCTTATAAGCCATCCATAATTTACATCTCGCATAATATGCTCAATGCTTGCAAAAGCATGTTCGGTATGTGCTACATAATGCATTGCAAGAATTATTCCTGTTACAATTTGGGTAATTAAACAAAAAGTTAATATTCCTCCAAAAGTCCACCAATAATTTAAATTTTTTGGAGTTGGATATTCTTTTAAATGATGAGAAAGAGATAAAAGAGGCAAACGATCATCAAACCATTTTGCTATTTTTGAATTTGGAATATATTTCTCTTCACTCATAATAAAAGTTAACCTATTTTAATTGTGTTGCTGTTTACAAATTCATAATTAGGTATTTCTAAATTTTTTGGTGCAGGACCTTTTCTAATTCTTCCAGAAGTATCGTAATGAGAGCCATGACATGGACAAAACCAAGCTTTATATTCGCCCTTATTCCCTAAAGGAACGCAACCAAGATGGGTGCAGACTCCCACCATTACTAGCCATTCTGGATTCTTAGCTCTATCCGAATCTTTTTCTGGATCTTTTAAATCTTTTAAATCCACTTGAGCAGCTTCATCAATTTCTTTTTTCGTTCTTCTTCTAATAAATATTGGTTTTCCTCTCCATAACACAGTTATAGTTTTACCTGGTACAACATTACTTACATCAACTTCTGTAGTTGAAAGAGCTTTTACAGAAGAATCTGGGTTCATTTGGTCAACAAGAGGCCAAATAGCAACGCCTAAACCTACCGCACCTATTGTGTAGGTTGCTGTAAAAAGAAAATCTCTTCTTTTTGGCTTAATATCCTTACTCATACATTTGAAGTCTTTATGTAGTATATATTATGGATTAGTTGCAATTAATATAAATTTGCTAGAGGCAGAATGACACATAATTTAAACTATGTTTAATATAGCTTTATATCAACCTGATATACCTCAAAATACTGCTGCTATAATACGTTTATGCTCATGTTTTGATGCAACTCTTGAAATAATTGAACCTTGTGGTTTTTACCTCAATGATAAGAGATTAAAAAGAGTCGCTATGGATTATTTGGACAAAAGTAAAATAATAATTTACGGATCATATGAAGAGTTTTTGACCAAAAAAAAAAATTCTAGAATTATTCTAATGACCACAAAAGCAAAAAAAAAATATAACAATTTTAAATTCAATAGAAAAGACACATTGCTTTTTGGTAGAGAGAGTCAAGGTGTTCCAAAAATAGTCCATAAAAACTCATATCAAAGATTAAAAATACCTTTAAAAAAAAATGCAAGATCGTTAAATATTGGTATGGCTGTGGCTATAACTTTATCAGAGGCTTTAAGGCAAACTTTTAAGTTTTAGAAATATGAAAATAAAAATAAAGCAAAAATTAACAAAGGAATGGTTTATTGCATTG
>Ga0066836_10001235_pt1 | contig 13315 bp, 7 predicted proteins | sample ETNtaG_18_FD_71568 | JGI IMG/M metagenome (GOLD analysis project Ga0066836, IMG submission 71568) | Marine microbial and viral communities from oxygen minimum zone, Eastern Pacific Ocean - ETNP201302SV91 | ecosystem: Environmental > Aquatic > Marine > Oceanic | place: Pacific Ocean: Eastern...
GTTCCCGGAGGGAATTTCAGGAATTCGCGTACTGTCCCAGCCTCAAAATCGGCAATGGTGTAGGCTCCGGCATCCTCGGCGGTTTCCCAGCTTAACAAATTCTCTGACCACTCAACCGTGAGCCTGACCGAATCCGTACCAGCCCGGCGGGTGTAGCTGTATAGGATTGTTCCATCTCCGGTGGAGATTATTCGAGGCGAATCGACAAGGGCGTAGGCGATTGGATCCTCGCCGCCGAACGGGATCGCGTCGGAAGTGCCAGGATTGCCTTCATTATATGCGCTGCTGCGCCAGTTAGTAGTAATGCTAGGGTTTGGCCGTATCTCAGGTTGGATCAAGATGAGGCTCGGTCCGCCGCCATCCGGGGCAGTTGGCCAAGGCGCAGTATCATCGAAGGTGAACTCCGTCACCGTCGAGTTGTTCGCGTCCTCGATCTTGATCGTTTCGCCGCCGTTGCCAAGCGCGGTGCCGTTTTCGAACTGGGATTGCGTTACGACGACTCGCCCGCCCGGTACAAGCCTCGTCCCGGACGCGAAGCTGAACTCGATCCCACGGGTAAAACTCACGCCACCCAAGTCGAGCGTCACGGATTCGCTTGTGTTCATAACCTCAATAAACTCCTTACCGCCACCTTTGCCTGACGGGTGGTACATGATTTCGCTGACGATGAGAAACTGCTGTGTGTCGCTCAGGTTTGTGGGCGTGGTTGTTGTCGCCACCGGGCGTCTGTTCGCATCGAACAGCGTCAGTATTTCACCGGTGTTGGCGAGGTGGCCGGAGTAATTCCCGATCACGAGTCGTGACTCGCCGCCGGTTGGCGAGCTGGCACGGCTCCGGAACGCTGCAACATCCGGGGTGAGGAAACATTTACCGCGTACCGGGTCGGTATCACCCGCGGGAATGACGGCGCCGGGAGGGAAGGTGAAATCAATCCCGCCCTCGACCCTCCATCCGCTTAGGTCGACGGCGTAGTTGTTGGCATTGACGATCTCGATGAACTCTTCGTCCTGGTTTCCAGAAGCGGGGTTGTATTCGACTGATCCGAAATTCACTACGGGATCCGAGGGCTCGGATTCGGGGATAAGTCCGCTTCCGGTCGAGCTGTAGGTTTCGAACAGCTGAACGCGCCGGTTTGGTAAAAAGTTATTGAGGATGCCTGACAGGGTCGAACTCAAGCTGGTGATGCCCTTGGCGGCCCAGAGGCGCTGGTCGCGCGCGGCGTCGGTGGAAATCTGCGCAGCGAAGCCGTTGAGAAGGTTTTCAAAGTAGCTGCCGTCGCTCGCACCGTTGACCAGTTGCGGAATGACAAGCATATCGCTGCTGTTGGCCGATTGATTGACCGCATGGACGGCGAGCACGTTGATCCCGGCGACCAGTGCCGCGCCCGGCAGGGTGAAGTCTTCGAATTTCAATGCATGCGAATTAGGATGGTTGCTCATCGCCGACGAATCGAACCGCGCTGCGCCTTTGATATTGGCTCGCATGACCTCGGTTCCGTTCAGGTAGGCGACGAAGCCGTCATCGTACTTCATCTGCAGAATCAGGCCAGTGATTGCGTCGGGGTCGTCGACGTTAAAATTCATACGCGTGTAGATCGACCTCGCATTCTCAGCGGTATCGCTCGGTTTCACTCGAGTCGAGATGAGATCGGCGTAGCCACTTGCAGAATTTTCGTAGCCAAAGCCAAAGTCGCCGCTCGCCCAACCCTCTGCCCCCGGGTCGAAGCCTAGCTTGTACCAGCTTGCGTCGAGTGAGTTGTCTGTCGGGACGTGGTAGAACGCGCTGGTCGCCCCAACTTCACCCGAGACGATGACGGTAGAGGCTCGTTCTTTCGGGATCGCGAGGTAGCGGTCGGCCAGCGTCCGCACCCTGCGCATATACATCTCGCGGGTGATCGGGTTGTCGAGAATGGCACTGTGCAGGTGGTTCTGCCACTCCGGGTTGGGCGCGTTGTTGCGCAGTTCCTGGGTGTGCTTCGCGTCGCCGTAGAGCGGGCTGGTCCAGTTCTCATGCGTCCGGTTATGCAGGGCCGAGTCACCATCCCACGGCAGGCGGAACCACTCCTGCCGGTGAGGGTCACGGTAGAGATAATAATTTTTCGTCAGCTGGTCATGATTACTCGCCACCGCCATCGCTGCCATCACGTTGATGTAGTTCGGCAAATTCACCTCGTCGGCGACGTAGGCAAAGCGATGAGGGTTGGCAATGTTGATGTTTGACGTGAAGTCGATGAGGTCGGTGTAGGGTTCATCTTTTCGCAATAACTTGCGGTAGAGGCCAGTGTTGACCGTCGGCGAGAGCGTCGCCGGGACGTTGATAGCTTTGTAAAGCGCGCCACTGGCGTCGAACCCGTGGCGGCCAAGGAATTCCTCATCGACCTGTTCGACGAACGAGAACAGTCCCATGTCCGTGCCATTGCGTTTGATCCAAATATACATCGTCTCCGGCGCAGGCGAGCCGGCCTGGTTAAGGAAGGCGAAGATCGCATTCTCCCGCAGATAGCCATCACGGAAATGCGAGTTGACGTTGAATTCCTCAACGGCCGGCGCGCCTTCTTTCCAGGAAAAGTGCCCGCCACGGTGAAAGTCGAACTTGTATTTGTGCTTCGGCAAGTTGGCGGTGCTCTGCCCCCGGATGCGGCAGAAGATGTTGTCGTAGAAGCGGCCTTCGAAAAACAAACTCGCACGTGTGCCGACGCGTCGGTCGGCGTTGGCGGTATCCGCAGTGAACCAGTGCATCACTGGCTGATCCGCGCCAATGTCAGGGTCAACGGCGACCGTGCCGAGGTATTCCGCCGACTCGGTCTCGTTCGGGAACGGTGGCTCGCGAGTCATCTCGCCGCCGGAGGTGCCCGCAGTGACATACCAGCGCACCATGTCGCCGGCAGAGTAGGCCGATGCGGGGATCGTCGCGGAGTAGATCCCGACGCCGGTGTCGGACATCACAAGCGTCTGTTCGGATCCGAATCCGACGCGGTATGTCAACTTCACGGCATTCACTGCGCCCGCCCGCTGCGTGACCGTTGCATTGATCGTCAGCGGGTCCTGTTCAGCGAGTTGGGGCGGGTTCTCTGTGACGTTCGTGACCGCCGGTGCGATTTCCATCAAGGCGGGTCCGTTGGCGGCGCCGGGCGTCGGGTTAAGAAAGGCGGGCGCCCTGCCGCCGGACGGTATCCCATAAGAGACACCGTTGAATTGCACTGGATATGTCGGCGCGAACTCGCTGACGACCTCGTTATCGGGATTGATCAGCGCAAGGTATTCGCCAGCGCTGGCGAGCCGAAAACTCGCATCGAGTGCCCCATTTTTTCCCGATGCAAAAACGATCATGTATTCGCCAGCGTGAACATTCCGTGACGGGAACTCCCACCTGTTTGGGCGCAGCGGATCGTCGGTGAGCGACCATCCTCCAAGCTCGATGGTAAACGGGTTTGGGTTATGGATTTCGATCCAGTCTGCGTGGTCGCCATCGGCATCAATGATCCCGTTTTTGTTATCGGCAACGAATTCGTTCAGCACAAGAGGCATTGCCTCTACATCGACGCCAACAGTGATCTGCGCCGTCGCGTTGGGAGTGGAATCACCAACTGCTGTCAGCGTGTAGGTGGTTGTCTCGGTAGGCGACGCGACGACACTGCCGGACATGTTCGCCACCGTTCCAACGCCGGGAGTGATCGACACAAAATCCGCGCGCAAGACTTCCCAAGATAGAGTGACGATCTGCCCGGAGTTGAGCAATGGGGGACTCGCGGAGAAATTGATCACCACCGGTGCGCCGCGAGGAACGCCATTGTTCATGACGTCTCGAATTTCTTTTAGTGTGAGTACATTATCCCACAATGCAACGTCATCAATGAAGCCGTCAAAGTAATAAGATCCGCCGTAGTCCGACCCGGAACCGATGTTGAGCGGAGTCCTGTCATTTGGAAATACCACTTCATTCTGCTTAACTTTAAATTTCCCATCGACGTAGAGTTTCTTCGTTTCGGTCGTACTATCGTAAGTGATGGCGATGTGCTGCCACTTGCCCACTTTGACTTTCGGGCCATCTAGGGTTTGCCAGTTGCCGCTCTTGGTGCCGTTCCCACTCCAAAATGTCCAAACACCTGACGGCTCGCTGTCGTAAATTAGATACCCTTGGCTGTCAGGATTCAGGTCGTGTCGGCTCGTGACCGGCGAGTTCCATGCCCCCGCTCCACCATTTGACCTGGCCCATAATGCCAGCGTGAAACTCTGTGGGTTCAGCTCTGTGGAATGCGGCACAGTGATAGTCGACGACAAACCATTGAACTCTGCTGCAGTTCCGGTGTGGGCGACCGCGCCCTTGGCTCCGAAGACAACACTGCTGCTGGCCTCGCCGTCGTGGTTGCCGACGATGTCATTGGCATCACCATCGAGCGGCCAGTGCGAAACGAGATCAGCACGAGCAATCCCTAAACAGAAGGAGAGCACTACACAGAGTAGCGTCGGTTTTTTGAAATTCACCAACATGTTAGAGGAGAAGAAAGCATCTATTTTCAACCAAGATCTCGCACGGAGCTTATTCCAACGCTGAAGCTGTCCTCCCTATTCCTTCTGGCGTCGCGCTTCACATCGTCACCCGCCAACAGAATCGGCATTGTGACCGCAGCCCCACTAAAACCGAGATAAAAATTATCCAGAAATTCATTCTTACACTAAGTAAATTAGTTTTGTTTCCATGATAAATGTCTAATACGAAGAAGCTTGTCGGGGAGATTTGCTACCGCTTAGTAAAGCACAAAGCGGCTTTCAAAATATGATCGGCAACACGACGCTGTTCAATAGCACACGCTCCTATTAAATTGACATCATCGCGTTAAGAGATTCACATTCCCGCATGCTCAAGTTCACGCTGTCCTTGTTCATTGCTAGTTTGCTGACGTTCTCCACCGCTTACCCCCAACTGCCCGACCGGGTAGCGTTCGGTAAAAAGAAGCGGGCTTTGGAACAGGTTCCACTGTCTGCGCTCCAACTGGATCCTGAGCTTGGCAAGGATCTCAAAATGGAGGTGTGGGCCGAGTCTCCACTGCTCTTTTCTCCTGTAGCCATGGATGTGGGTCCACAGGGTCGCATCTGGTTGACCGAGGGAATCGACTACAACCAGGGAAGGCGAGTGGCTAACGGCCAGTCCATCATGGTGCTGTCGGATTCCGACGGCGATGGCAAAGCGGACAAGTCGCATGTTTTTGTGTCCGAGCCGAATGCCCGTCACGCGCCTCTTGGGTTGGCGGTGTTCGACAATCAAATCGTTCTCTCTGCCACACCGGATCTCATCGTCTACACCGACGTCGATCGAGACGCCAGGTTCGACCCCAAGATAGACAAGAGAAAAGTTCTACTAACCGGTTTTCAAAACAAAAGGCACGACCACACCCTGCACGCAGCGGTGGGTAGCCCGAGCGGGCAGTGGTACTTCAGCTTTGGCAACTGCGGGGCCAACATTTTAACGCCGGATGGGCGCCACCTTATCGCCGGGTGCTACTACGGGCACAGCGAGGCAATCGGTAAACAGAGCTCAGATGGGCACGTTTGGGTAGGCGGAGTGGCCGTGCGAATGAACCCGGATGGCACCGGCCTGGCTCCCATCGGCCACAATATGCGTAATACCCACGACATGGCGGTGAGTTCATTCGGCGACGTATTTCACAGCGACAATGACGATCCCTCCCACTGCCGATCCACCTGGCTGATGGAATACGGTAACATGGGATACGCCGACCTTCGCGACGGCAGTCGTTCGTGGGAAGAAGTCGCGAAGACTTGGGAGGAGCCCGGCGGGCATGACAAAAACACGCGCTACTCAATTTCACACTGGCGGCAAAACTACCCAGGCGCACTCCCGCCAGGCACCATTTACGGGGCGGGATCCCCGATCGGCCAGACCTTCTACGAGAACGGCAGCTTGGGTGAGGCCTTGAGTGGCACTTTCCTGAGTTGCGACATGGTTCGAAAAGAGCTTATGGCCTATCTCCCGAAACCCAAGGACGCTCAAATCGAGATGGGCAAACCATGGGCCTTGGTCGGCCTCAAGGCGACGGAACAAAAGCAACACTTTCTGCCAACAGACATCGTGGTGGGAACCGACGGAGCACTATACCTGAGCGACTTTTATAACGACACCAGCCGCCGAAACAACCAGCTATCCGGCACGATCTACCGGATCACTACCAAGGACCGTGGCAATCCACAGTCACCAAAAATAGATTATGAGAGCAATGCCGGCTTGATGGCCGCCCTGCAAAGCCCCGCCCGCAACGTGCGGACCGCTGCGGTGAATAAGTTGGTGGCACGCGGGAATGCTGTTTTTCCGCAGCTGCAGCAGTTGTTCGAATCAGCCGAAAACCCGTACGTTCAAGTACGCCCGATCTGGGTGATGGCGCAGCTCGGACCGAAGGGCCAAGGCTACGTCCGCAACCTGCTCAACTCGCGGAATCCCCAGCACCGCTTGGTCGCCTACCGAGCGCTGCGTTTCGCACAGCCAGCGGGACTCATCCCTATGGCCAACAAGATGGCCGGCGACAAGGATCCCTCCGTACGCCGCGAAGTGGCTCTTTCCCTGCGTGACGTACCCTATGCCAAGGCCAAGCGAGCCCTAGCCCAAGTAATCGACGGCTATGACGGTAAAAACCGCTGGTATTTGGAAGCCATCGGCGCCGCGTCAGTGGGGAACGAAGATCGTGTTTACGACGAACTGGTTCGTCCCAACCACGCCAAGACATCACCTGCAGAATGGGGCGATCCAGTAAAAAATCTGGCTTGGCGCCTGCACACGCCACAAGCCATCGAGGATCTGCACGCAACGATCAAGACCCAGAAACCGACCATTGAGGATTTTCGCCGATGGGTCATGGGCTATGCCGGCTACCGTAACAACACCGAACGGAAACAGTACAAGGCGCAACTCGAGTCACTGGCGAGGGAACCGGGATTTGAAGACGAGAAATATCAGGTGACCATTGAGGAGGTCGCCCGCAAGGATCTCTCCAATTTACAAGGCGAAGGCCTCACCGAAAGTTTCATCATGCCCACACAGTTTGGCCCTAACTCGGTGTTGTCGGACGTAAAAACCATCGCCGCCATGAAAGGCAACGCAGCGAACGGCAAGACTGCAGCCGCTCGTTGTACTATCTGCCACAAGATCGGGGCGGCGGGGGTATCCTTCGGGCCGCAATTAACCAACTGGGGGCAGGCTCGTAGCATTGAAGAAATCGTCAAAGAAATTATGGAGCCTAACGCGAAGCTGGCCCACGGGTTCGACAAGCCGGTGCGCCTGCGGAAAGGCACGAACATTGCGGAGGGAATGCTCTCCAACTTCAGCTGGCATGCGGGGTCATTGAAGATCAAGCTGTTCGGCGGCGAGGTAAAAAAAATATTATTCCGGCGTAAAGGCGTAAAGGTTGAGGAGCTGAAAAACCATTCGTGGATGCCGACACCATCACGCATGGGCTTGTCGAACCAAGACGTCCGCGACATCGCGGAATATTTGAAAAATCTCTAGGTGACTTATATCTCGGAAATTTCACACATAGACGCTGAGGTGTTTCGCAATTAGATTGGCTCGCCACTTGACCGAGTGCGAGGTGGCTTTTGCATCATGGCATCTGAGAAAGTATTGCAACGAATGGAGCGCTGGTTGGCCAAGGCCGACTCGCATCCCTTGGCCAAGCGCGAGGCGGACTTGACCCTGTTGCTGGCCAAAAACGGCGAAGCTTGGGAGAAGTACGGCCAATTTTACGAGGGCTGGATGCTCGAGGAGATGGCCGAGTTGCTCGAGGCGGTGCGAGCGGCGTCTTAACGGGAGTGAACCAGAAGCAACATGATTGATGCCCATCAACATTTCTGGCAACTGAGCCAGCCGTTTGATTACGCGTGGCTGGATAGCCCTGATCTCGAGGCCATTCGGCGCGATTATTTGCCGAGCGACCTCAAGCCGCATCTCGACGCCACGGGTGTGCGCCAAAGTATCTTTGTGCAGACACAGCACAATATCGAGGAGAACCGCTGGGTGCTGGGCATGGCTGAAGAGACCGACTGGCTTGTGGGCGTGGTCGGTTGGGTGGATCTTGCGAGCGAGTCATGCGAGGAGCAGTTGCTGGAGTTTAAAGATCATCCGAAGTTCGTTGGTGTCCGGCACGTGACGCATGATGAACCGGACGACGATTTTATTGTCCGGCCCGGGGTATTGCGTGGCCTGAAGGTGCTGGAGAAGCATGGTGTGCCGTTCGATTTACTCTTTCATGTGCGGCACCTCAAACACGCGGATCGGCTCGCACGCGAACTACCCAGCCTTCCGATGGTCATTGATCATCTGGCCAAGCCCAGGATCAGGGATCGGTCGGTTGACGACTGGCTGCCGCAACTCAAGGCTGCGGCACGGCACGAGAATGTCTTTTGCAAACTCTCAGGCATGATCACCGAGGCTGATTGGGGGAACTGGAAGCCCGCCGATTTGAAGCCGTACGTGGATGCCGCGCTGGAGCATTTCGGGCCGGGCCGCTGCATGTATGGGTCCGACTGGCCGGTTTGCGAGTTGGCGGGGAGTTACGAGCAGGGTCATGGGGCATTGAGGGAAGTGTTGGGTTCCCTGAGCAGTGACGAGTTCTCTGAGATCTTTGAAGGCACTGCCCGCCGGTTTTATCGAATCGCCCGGTGAACGAATGCCAACCGTCATCGAAACGGCTTCCAGCTGAAACGCTGAATGCTGTTAGTCACCCGGACGGCAATGTATGTTCCGCGTCCGCCGGGGGAATGGGTGCGTCAAAAACGCCCATTCCGGGCGATGTAATTTAAACATGACACTAGAAAAATACACCGTGGGCGTGGGCGACCGATTTGCGCACCAGGCTGAGGCGCAGTTGCAGGCGTGTGTGCAACTGGCCGCGGATGGCATCGAAGTGGTGCCGGTCTGGAACAAGTCCAACCGCGAGCACAGCTTCATCGGCTCGGAACCGCAGAGCGTTTATGACGCCGCCAAGGCGGCGGTGGAGGCACTGGGCTGGGAGCAGGGTTGGCACGTGGATGCCGACCACATCAACATGGACACGGTCGACAAGTATCTCGACTGCTCGGATTTCTTCACCATCGACGTGGCGGATTTTATCGGGCAACAGCCCGAGGGCGACGCGGTTGCGGTGTTCGTGAGGAAACATCCGGAGCTGGTCGGCAGCGTGAGCATCGAGGGCATCGACGCGCCGCTGGAGATCACGCGAGAGTACGTCGAGACCGTCACCGGCAAATACCTGCGCGCGGTGGCCGAGGCTGGCACGATTTACCGGCACATCGAATCGCGCAAGAGTGACTTCATCGCCGAGGTGTCCATGGACGAAACCGACGTGCCGCAGACGCCGCCAGAGCTTCTGATCATTCTCGCGGCGTTGGCAGATGAAGGCGTGACGTTGCAGACCATCGCGCCGAAGTTCACCGGGCGTTTCAACAAGGGCGTGGATTACGTGGGCGACCTGGAGCAATTCGAGAAGGAATTCAACGACGACCTCGCTGTGATCGCCCATGCGATTGCCCAATACGGCCTGCCGGATAACCTGAAGCTCAGTGTGCACAGCGGCAGCGACAAGTTTTCCATCTACCCGATCATCGGCAACGCCCTTCGCCGCACCGGCGCGGGCGTACACGTGAAGACCGCCGGCACGACGTGGCTGGAGGAATTGATCGGCCTCGCCGAGGCCGGTGGCGACGGGCTGGCACTGGCCAAGGAGATTTACGCCAAGGCGCTGGAGAACGTGGATGCGTTGTGCGGGCCGTACGCCTCGGTGATCGACATCGATTCGGCCAAGCTGCCCAGCGCCGGGGAGGTAAATGGTTGGCGTGGCGACCAGTACGCCAACGCGCTGCGCCACGTGCAGGAGCACCCGGAGTTCAACCAGCACTTCCGCCAATTGCTGCACATCGCTTTCAAGCTCGCGGCCAAGGAGGGCGCGCGCTACACCGATCTGCTGAAGGCCAACGCCGAGGTGGTCGGAAAGAACGTCACCGAAAACCTGTACGATCGTCACTTCAAACGTCTCTTTGTCGCATGAGCATCAAATCCGCTGTCACCATTTCGCTGGTCAAGGAGGCCGAAGGCGGCCCCTTCGTTTTTTGGCACGACCTTGCTGCGGCCTGCGCCAAAGCCTCCGAGTTAGGCTACGACGCCGTTGAGGTCTTCGCGCCCAATGCCGATGCCATTCCCGTGGATGAACTGCGCCAGCTCACCCAGCAGTATAATCTCAAGGTAGCGGCAGTGGGTACGGGCGGGGGTTGGGTGATTCACAAATGGCATCTTTGCCAGCCGGACGCCACCTCGCGCGACAACGCCAAGAATTTCATCCGATCCATCATCGATGCCGGCGCGCAGCTCGGCGCGCCCGCGATCATTGGCTCCATGCAGGGCCGGTTCGAGGGTGCGGTGAGCAGTGAACAGGCGCTGGAGTATCTGCGCGCGGCCCTGAATGAACTAGGCGAACACGCCAAGACTGCCGGGGTGCCGTTAATTTACGAGCCGCTCAACCGTTATGAGAGCAACCTGCTCAACCGCGCCGAGGACGCGGTGGCGTTCCTGGACACACTGGACACGGACAACGTGGTAATCCTCGCCGATCTGTTCCACATGAACATCGAGGAAGCCAACATCGCCGACGCGCTGCGCACCTACGGCAAGCACATTGGACACGTGCATTTTGTCGACACCAACCGGCGTCCTGCCGGCTGCGGCCACATGGATTACACAGCCATTGCCTCGGCGTTGAAGGAAATTAGCTACGACAAATATGCCTCCGCTGAAGCGTTTCCGTGGCCGGACTCCGATTCCGCCGCCAAGGCAACGATCGACGCCTTTAATCAATACCTCGCATAAAGTGGAACGTCGCAAGCTGGGCAACACGGATCTTGAACTACCGGTCATCTCCTATGGCGCCTCGTCGCTGGGGCAGGAGTTCCGCCGGGTGACCATCGAGGAAGCACTCCGGTCCTGCCGGGTGGCACTGGAACTGGGCATGAACTTCATAGACACCTCGCCCTTTTATGGGCGCGGCATGAGCGAAGTGTTGCTCGGGCAGGTGCTGCGCGATTTACCCCGGGAGGAATTCATTCTCGGCAGCAAGCTTGGCCGCTATGATCTGGAGCATTTTGATTTCTCCGCCAAGCGCGTGGCTGAGAGCATCGACGTCAGCCTACACCGGATGGGGGTGGATCATCTCGACATCATTCTCTGTCACGACATCGAGTTTGTGGAGATGCAGCAGATTGTTAATGAGACCCTTCCGGCGATTCAAAAAATCCGCGACACAGGTAAAGTGCGATACATTGGTTTCTCTGGCTATCCGATGAAAGTTTTTCCGTTCATCATGGACCAGATTGATGTGGACGTTGTGTTGTCCTATAACAACTACCACTTGCAGAATACGCGCTTCGCTGATCTGTTTCCCTACCTCAATAAAAAGGGCGTGGGCATCATGAATGCCGGCCCCTTCTGCGCGCGTCTGCTGACCAATGCCGCCTTGCCCAAATGGCATAAGGAACCTGAGGAAGTGCGTGTGGCCTGCAAAAAGGCCGCTGATCATTGTTCGGCCAAGGGCGTGGACATCGCACAATTGGCCGTGCAGTTTTGCGTGGCGCAAAAAGACATCGCGACCACGATCGCCGGCAGTGCGAATCCGGATAATGTCCGCAACTGGGCCAAGTGGGCTGAGAGCCCGATGGATGAGGAGTTGCTTGCCGAGGTGCTGGCAATTCTCGAGCCCATTAAGGACATCGGTCATGTTGAAGGCCTGCCGAAGAACAACTAGAATTTAATGAAAGCAATCATTCTGGAAAAGCCCGAGCACTTCATCGCTTCAGACATTGATGAACCGGCGCAACCAGGCACGGGAGAGGCATTGGTGGAGGTGCATCGGGTCGGGATCTGCGGCACGGATGTAGCGGGTTATCTCGGTAAGATGCCCTTCTTTACTTATCCGGTGATACCCGGCCACGAGCTGGGCGTGCAGGTGCTGGCGGTGGGCGAGGGTGTGACCAATGTGAAGGCAGGTGATAACTGCTCTATTGAGCCCTACATGAACTGCGGAGAATGCTACGCTTGCAAGAATGGTGCGACGAACTGCTGCGAATCACTCGAGGTCATCGGAGTGCACAAGGACGGCGGCATGTGCGAGCGCTTAGTGTTGCCGGCACGCAAGCTACATCCTTCAGAGAAGTTGACGATGGAGCAGCTAGCCTTGGTGGAGACGCTGGCCATTGGCTGTAACTGTGTGAACCGATCCGCTTCAAGCTCAGGCGACAAGGTGCTGGTGATCGGTGCCGGGCCAATTGGGATGGCGGCAATTGAATTTCTGAAGGTCGCCAAGACCGAGATTACGGTGATGGACATGAACGAGACGCGCCTGCAGTTTTGCAAGGAGAAGCTGGGAGTGGATCACACGGTTGTGTTCAAGAATGATGGCACGGAAGCGGATCGTCTACGTGAAGTCAATGGTGGGGAATTGCCGATTACGGTCATTGACGCCACTGGGAGCCATGTCTCTATGTCCAACGCCTTTCAATATGTGTCTTTCACGGGCCAGGTCTTGTATGTGGGAATCACCACCCAGGAACTCTCCTTCAAGCATGTAACCATTCACCGGCCGGAACTCACGATTAAAGCCTCGCGCAATGCTGTGCCGGCGGATTTCAAGCGGATCATCAGTCTAATTGAGGATGGTGTGATTGATACCGATCCGTGGCTTTCGCATCAGGCGAGCTATGATGATTTTATTGACGAATTCCCGAATTGGCTCAAGCCTGAGACGGGCGTTATCAAAGCTGTCCTGTATATGAATTGAAGGCAGCTTTTTTAACTACTGTAGCCCGCGAAGCCAAACGCGAGGCCGATCTGGCCCTGCTGCTGCCGAATGACCCCGGCACCTAGAAAGCGGTACTTTCAACTATACGAGGAGTGAACCCTCAAGGAGGTGGCCGAGTTGCTTGAGGCGTTTCGTGGAGGAATGTTCAAGTGGAGTATCCCCCAAATCCAGCTTGCATCAAGTGCATCGGAGCGTAGCCTCCTGCCCCGGTGAAAAGGTACCTAGCCAATCTGTCTGTGCTCTGCAGTTTTCTGGCTTTACCCTCCCAAGGCCTGAGTCAGGAAGCTCCCGAAAAACCGATCTGGGATGCCGCTTCCGACGGCGATATTGAAGCAATAGAGGCCCACATCGCCGCTGAGACAGACCTCAACGAGCAAAACGAAACAGGTTACGCGCCGCTGCATTATGGCGTGATGAAAACCAGACCAGGTGTGGTGGCCCTCCTGCTCGAAGCCGGAGCCG
>Ga0066836_10001236_pt1 | contig 13311 bp, 12 predicted proteins | sample ETNtaG_18_FD_71568 | JGI IMG/M metagenome (GOLD analysis project Ga0066836, IMG submission 71568) | Marine microbial and viral communities from oxygen minimum zone, Eastern Pacific Ocean - ETNP201302SV91 | ecosystem: Environmental > Aquatic > Marine > Oceanic | place: Pacific Ocean: Eastern...
TTATTCTGGAAGAGGTGAAGTTTCTTTAAAAGTTGAAGTGACAGATAAAGTAAAAGAAGGTGTCGTATTCACTACATTCCACTTTCCTGAACATATGGTTAATATGGTTACTGGTCATGGCAAAGATGAAGAAACAAAATGCGCTGAGTACAAAGTTTCATCCGTTGAAGTACAAAAAATATCAAATCAATTTAAAACAGAAGTTGTAGCTGAAAAAAATCAAGCTGAGGTATCCAAGGTTTAAATTAGTTTATCAAAAGTGTCATATAATAATAAAATAGGTTGGCGTTTTGATAATACGTATTCAAAATTGCCAGGTAGCATGTTAACTAAATTGGCGCCAACACCTGTAAAAGCGCCAGAACTTGTTATTATAAATCATTCTTTATCTAAAGAGCTTGGATTAGATTTTTCTGACCAAAGTGATAAAGATTTATCTTCAATTTTTTCTGGAAATTTGTTGCCTAAAGGATCAGATACAATAGCACAAGCATATGCTGGCCATCAATTTGGGCATTTTACTCTACTAGGTGATGGGCGTGCAATTGTTATTGGTGAACACTTATCAAAAAATAATAAACGTTTTGACATTCAATTTAAAGGTTCTGGAAAAACACCTTATTCAAGAAATGGTGACGGAAGAGCCGCTTTAGGACCAATGTTAAGAGAATATATTATTAGTGAATCAATGCATGGACTTGGAATTCCAACCACTAGAAGCCTAGCGGTTGTTAAAACAGGAGAAAAAGTTATTCGCGAAACTTCTTTGGATGGTGCTGTATTAACTAGAGTTGCTGAAAGTCACATTAGAGTAGGAACTTTCCAATATGCTGTTATTGCTGAAGATAAAAAAGATTTAAAAATCTTATTTGATTATACAATAGATCGTCATTATCCGTATATTAAAGATTCAAAAACTCCAGCTGCTGATTTGCTAAAAATTGTAATTGAAAAACAAATAAAGCTTGTTGTTGATTGGATGCGTGTTGGTTTTATTCACGGAGTAATGAATACAGATAATATGGCTATATCAGGTGAGACAATCGATTATGGTCCTTGTGCCTTTATGGATGTGTACGATCCTGAAACAGTATTTAGTTCAATAGATCAGAATGGACGTTATGCTTTTTTTAATCAACCTGGCATTACTAAATGGAATTTAGCAAGATTTGCAGAATGTCTTGTACCATTAATTAACGAGGATAAAAATACTGGCATTCAAATTGCGACTGAAATCGTAAACAGTTTTTCTGAAATATACAAAAAAAATTGGTTTGAAATGATGCGTAAAAAATTAGGTTTAGTAGGAGATGAAGCTAAAGATGAGAAATTAATTATGGATTTGTTAACTTGGATGCATAAAAACAAAGCTGATTATACAAATACTTTTTGCTTTTTAATGAATCAAAATCTTAAAGAAAATAAAATATATAATGATGAAAGTTTTCTTGATTGGAAAAAACGATGGCAAGAACGTTTAAAAATAAATAGTAATTCGACAGAAAAATCTTTAAAATTTATGCGATCAAATAACCCATTGGTTATTCCTAGAAATCATAAAGTTGAAGAAGCTTTAGAAGCTGCAAATAATGATGATTTAAATCCAGTAAAAAACTTACTAAAAATTATAGAAAAACCTTATGAAGATAAAAAAGAAATTGACGAATATCAGTCGCCCGCACCACTAAGTGATAAAATATATAAAACTTTTTGTGGCACATAGCTTACAAAACGTAAGGTTCTGTTCTCTTTTCCTTAGCAAAAATTCTATCAATACCAAAACAAGATAAATCTATGGTTTGATATTTTCCCGTAGTAATAAGTTCAGTCAAACCTCTGCCTATCCCTGGTGATTGCATTAAACCTCTACCTGTAAAACCTGTAGCTAAAAATACATTTTCATATTTTGGATGTTTTCCTACAATGGCGTTATTATCTAATGTATTACAATCATAATAACCTGCCCAACCCCCAGTTAGTTTTAATTGTTCAAATTCAGGAACTCTATTTGCCAACGCTGGCCATACAAGATTCTCAAAATCATCCCATTCAGGTTCTAAGTCTGGACAATCAAATTTAGAATTGGGGGATCCTGCAAGATATTCTTTGCCTTCAGGTCTCCAATAAACTCCCGACGGTAGATCGCCTGTTAATGGCATTTTAGGATAATGTTTAGGGCATTTTACTCTGAACACCGTATGTTTTTGTGGAGCGACAGGAATATCATCAAGCAACTCTTTAGTCCAACATCCGGCAGCAGATACGATAGTTTTTGCTTTAATATCACTGATTTTTTTAATGTCTCCCTTTTCAAATTTTGCTCCCAATTCAATAGCTTTATTTTTTAAAGCATTATGAAACATATAAGGATCAATCCAACCCTCAATTTTATTATCCGTATAAGTTGCTGTTTCTACACCTTCTGGATTTATCCAACTAAAAATTTCTTTCAACTTGATTCCAGGAATATTTTTTGTTCCAGCTTCACACTCTTTATGATTTTTTAATGCTTCGTACTGTTCTTCAGCATGCTCGGGACCAAATAATAATAGATACCCATTCGGCACCATACTAGCAGTTGGATTAGGATTGTTTTTTGTTTTTAATGTATTTGAAATATTAGAAATAAACTCCAGGGCAAACTTGCCTAGATTGATATTTTCTTTTTGAAAAAACTGTCTTCTAAATCCACCTAAAGATAAAGGAAAAGAGGCTTTTTTATAAGCGGGATCTCTTTCGATAACTCTTACTTTTCTTCCTTCTTTTGATAAAAAATAAGCAGTAGACGCACCAATTATTCCGCCGCCAACTACAACAACATCATCCATGTATCTAATTTAACAGATAAAGATTTAAGTTCAAAATAAAAGCATAGCAGCACCAAATAAGATAAGGGATCATTAAATAAACGCTTAGCTTATTCAAAGGAAAATATAATTTTATTAACCAAACAATAAAAAAAATAATCAAGACAATGTTTATAAGTGCCAAAAAAATTTGATGAAAACTAAAAAAAATTATACTCCAGGTTGCATTAACAAACAAATGTGAAAAATATACATAAAATATTTTTTTTGTTTTGTTTGGGTTAATCCAGATTAACCAAATAGCAATTGCCATAAAAATATAAAGCGTTGTCCAGACAGGAGCGAAAATCCAGTCTGGTGGGTTAAAAGAAGGTTTATTTATAGTTGAATACCAAGGCTCCTTAGATATTTTTGTAGAAAAACCTCCGATTGCTGAAGCGGCAAATGTGATAATTGCAAAACCTAATAATGATATATATTTATTTTTAAACATAAAATTAAATATTATATATTTTTAACATGAATGAAAATGTAAAAAGAATTTGGATTACTGGTTCAAGCAGTGGAATTGGTAAAGCTCTAGCGATAAAATTTGCAAAAAATGGGTGGAAAGTTGCTGCGTCCGCTAGAAGAGAAAACTTGCTTCAAGAATTAAGTAAAGGTAATCCCAATATTTTTTCATTCCCTCTAGATGTAAAAAATGAATTATCAACAAAAAATGTTTTTAAAAATATAATTGAAAAATTTAAAAATGTAGATATTTGTGTTTTTTGCACAGGTATACATGATCCTCAATCAGAAAAAACACTAAGTTCAGAAAAAATTAGAGAAATTATGGAAACAAACTTTTTCGGAACCTTAAACTGCATCATGGCAGTTAATAATTTTTTTAGAGAAAAAAAAAGTGGCCATATTTCTATTGTTTCTTCAGTGGCAGGATATAGAGGTTTACCAGCAGCCTCGGGCTACTGTGCATCAAAGTCGGCTCTAACAAGTTTAGCTGAAAGTCTCTATTTTGATTTTAATAGACACAACGTCAGAATTTCATTAATAAGCCCCGGTTTTATTAAAACACCCATGACTGACAAAAATAAATTTCCTATGCCAATGATTAAATCAGCTGAATTTGCTGCAGAAAAAATTTTTACTGGTTTAACAAAAAAAAACGCATTTGAAATCCATTTTCCAATTGTTTTCACATTCATGATGAAATTTTTAAAAATAATGCCAAATTGGTTGTACTTTCTGCTGATAAAAAAAGGGATGAAAGCTGTTAAGTATTAATCTTTTGTAAAAAAAACTGTAAGCTCGCCAACTTTAAAACCAAATTTAGTTAATATTGCTTTATTAATTGCAATTTTTTCATCTTGTTTAAAGATCCAATCATCAAATTTTACTTTGATTTTTTTATTTTTATAAGGCACTAACAATTTATATTCGAACTTGAATGCTGATCCATATGAAACTCCTGTAGCTACACCAACTACATCGGGTGCCGTCCCTTCGTATGTATTATCTCCTATTTTTTTGATGTTCCATCGCCTTTTCTGTTTTTCTCCATCGTTCCAAACAAAAGTTTCATCTAATATTAAGTTTTGACCATCAAATTCACCTTTCATGGTCGCCACGAATTGCCTTTTGATTTTTCCAGATCTTCCTTGAAGCATTCCCCAAGCTTTTACATTACCTTGGAAAAACTCTTCAATTTTTATTATTGGTTTTGTATTTCTATAATCTTCTGGTTTCATTTCTGAACAACTGTTTAATAAAAAAAATAAAACAAATGGTAATAACAATCTCATTTATTGCAAAGCGAAAGTTGAACTAGATCGATATTTTTTGATTTAAATCCAGCGTCACAATAAGAAAAATAGAAATCCCACATTTTTTTAAAACTTTGGTTAAAACCTTGTTTGGAAATAACATCCCAAGAATTTAAAAAACTTTCCCTCCATTTTTGTAAAGTATTAGAATAATGAAGGCCATATAAATGATATCTGTCTATTTTTAAACCTGATTTATTGGATAGTTGATTTAAAGAATTTAGAGAAGGTAAAAAACCACCTGGAAAAATATATTTTTGTATAAAATCTTCTTTCATTCTGTATCTATTATATAATTCATCTTTAATAACGATGGCTTGAATCGCCGCTCTTCCTCTGGGAGATAAATTTTCTTTGATGATATTAAAATATTTATCTAAATGTTTTTCTCCAACAGCTTCGATCATTTCTATAGAAACTATAATATCATATTTATTTTTGATATCTCTGTAATCTAATTTTTTGATATTAACTTTATGACTTAATTTTGCTCGTCTAATTCTTTCTTTTGCAAAAATAAATTGTTTTTTTGAAATAGTAATACAATCCAATTCAACATCATAATTTTTAGCAAGATGCTCGGCAAACCCTCCCCATCCACATCCTATTTCTAAAACCCTGTCTCCTTTTCGAGGTTTGACCATATTAATTAATTTATTGTATTTATTTATTTGTGCCTGCTCTAAAGTTTCTTGTGAAGAATTAAATATTCCACAGGAATAGGTGAGAGATTTATCAAGCCAGGTAGAAAAAAAATCATTTCCCAAATCATAATGCTGAGATATGTTTTTTTCACTTTTTTCTTTTGTGTTATAAAATATATTTTTTTTTATAAAATTCTTAAATAATGAAAATTCAAAGAATCCAGAAAATTTATAAGTTGTTTTTATATTTCTCGCACTTAATTCAATTAAAGAAGTTAAATCCTCCGTTTCAAATTCTCCATTAATATAACTTTCACCTAATCCGAGACTCCCTCTTCTGAGAATTTTATAACAAAAACTTGAATCGTTAATTTTTATTTTTGCTTTTAAGAAGCTTTTTTTATCACCAAAAAAATGAGTTTTGCCTTTTGAATCAATCAATCTCAAATATCCATTGGAAATTTTTCTTAAATTCCAAAAAACGAAAAGATCCGAAATATAATTTAAAATCTTGCTCATTAATTCTCTATAGATAAATTATTTTTTATTTTTATTTTTCTTTTCACAAATTTAACGCCTTTAATCCACAATCTTAATGCTTCAAAATGTATCGCTAATATCACTTTAAATGACATAAGCGGATGTTTTATAAATTGAAAAAATAAGTTTTTACTATTCATTTCTACCTTTTTTCCAATTTGACATGCTGTAAATAAAGTACCTTCGCTATCTCCTTGTTTAATAAAAACATTTAAAATTTTTCCAGGATTCATCAATCTGAAGTTGTAAAATGTTTTCATTTCCATAAATGGCGAAACATAAAATTTTTTGTCACACTTATGTAAAATAAGGTTAGAAGATGATGATGCAGAAAATACATAAGTGTGTTGTTCGTTGAATGTATTTTTTACTTCATAAAGAATTGCCTTTAGCTGTAAATTTTCATCATAACAATAAAAAATACTTAAAGGGTTGAAGACGTATCCAAAAAAACGTGGATAACAAAGTAGTTTAATAGTTCCGGATCCAATATTTATTTTAGCTTCGGCTAGTGTACTCTTTACCCAGTTAGCTAAGGAGCTGCCATCTCTTGGTCCATGATCCGCATCATAAAAACTCAAAATATTAAATTTGTTATGAGAAAAAAACTTTATTTCTTTTCCTAAATTTTCTATCTCCTTTAAATCAATTAATAAGGAAAAGATTTTGTAGGTAAAAAAATGCCTTTTTGGTTTAAATCTTCTATGAGTTACAAAACCTGAGTATATACATGAGTTAAACGACTTCATAATTTATTTGATACATTTATTCCTGAATTTAAACCATCTTCGTGGAAACCGTATCCGAAATAACTTCCACAAAAATAACTATTATTCACGCCCTGAAGTTCTGAAAGGTGTCTTTGAGCATTAATTGCTTTCATGTCATAAAAAGGGTGAGTAAATTCGACTTTTTTTATAATTTTGCTATCCTCAATAGGTGTAAGTGGGTTTAATGTTAAAAAATAATTTTCTTTTGTTTTTAAATTTTGTAATTTATTCAACCAATAAGTGACACAATTTTTTTTTATGTTATTTTGATCTATTATAGAGTTCCAGCTAGACCAAACATTTTTTCTTCTTGGCATTAAACGTTCGTCATTGTGAAGATATCCAATATTTTTTTTATATTGAAAATTTTTTAATATTTTTTTTTCATTTTCGGTAGGTTCATTAATTAATTCTAGCGCTTCATTAGCATGTACTGCAAAGATCACTTTGTCATATTCAAAATATTCATTGGATGAACCATAATATAATCTGACGTTGTTCTTATTTCTTAAAATATTTCTGATTTTGTAATTTTTGAAATATTCTCCATTAATAGTTTCTAAAATTTTTTTTACATAAGTCTTGCTCCTTCCTGATACTGTGTACCATTGCGGTCTATTTTTAATTTTAAAAAGACCATGATTTTGAAAAAAATTTATAAATAGCGACATAGGCATATCGTATGCTTGGTCGGTAGGCATGGACCATATAGCGGATATCATGGGAATAATATGAAACTTAATAAAATAATTTGACATTTTTTTAGATTTCAAAAATTCACCTAATTTTTGATCTACAAAATTCTCCTTTTTTATTTTGTCTGCCATTTTATAAAAAAAAAATATTTCGCTAATCATTTTTATAAAATTAAAATTCAAAATATTATATTTGTTTGCAAACAATCCTTTTAAACCGCTGCCAGAGTATTCAATGTTTGAATTTTTTACTGAGACTGAAAAAGACATGTTACTTTTTTCGTAATCGATTTGAAGTATTTTAAATAAATTTATTAAATTAGGATAATTGATTTTATTAAAAACAATAAATCCTAAATCCAAAGAAATTTTTCCGCTAGATTTATTCGAAGAAGCTTCAACAGTATATGAATGTCCACCAAAATAATCATTCTTTTCAAATAAATCTACTTTATGTTTTTTAGATAAAAAGTGGGCTGCGCTGAGCCCAGAAATTCCTGAACCTATAACAGCAATTTTCATATAATTTTTTTATGCTGCAGAATCTTCGTATTCATCCATTGATGGGCAAGAGCAAAAAAGATTTTTATCTCCATAAACGTTATCTACTCTAGCAACTGGAGGCCAGTACTTATAAGATTTTAAAGTCGCGGATGGATACGCTGCGCTCTCTCTATCGTATTTGTGTTTCCATTCATTAGCCGCTAACTCGGTATGAGTGTGTGGTGCGTTTTTTAAAGGATTATCGTCTTTATCAAAATGACCACTTTTAACTTTATCAACTTCTTCTCGTATTTTAATCAATGTATCACAAAACCTATTAATTTCAGAAAGACTCTCGCTTTCAGTTGGCTCAATCATAATTGTTCCTGGAACGGGCCATGACATTGTTGGTGCATGAAAACCGAAGTCGATTAATCTCTTAGCTATATCTTCTTCTGTAATACCTGTTTCGTTTTTAATTGGACGAATATCAATAATACATTCGTGAGCCACATTTCCGTTCTTTCCTGTATAAAGAACAGGAAAATATTTGTTTAATTTTTTCGCAATATAATTGGCATTTAATATTGCTACCTGAGATGCTTTTTTTAAACCTTCTGCTCCCATCATTTTTATATACATCCAAGAAATTACTAATATGCTTGCGCTTCCCCAAGGAGCAGAGGAAACTGCTCCTATACCAGTTGTTGGTCCGCAGTCTTTAATAACTTCATGTTTTGGTAAATAAGGATCCAAATGTTTTTTACATGCAATTGGTCCCATGCCAGGGCCTCCCCCACCATGAGGAATGCAAAAAGTTTTATGTAAATTAATATGACAAACGTCTGGACCAAATTTACCAGGTTTAGCTATTCCAACTAATGCATTGAGATTAGCTCCATCCATATAAACCTGTCCGCCATTATCATGCACAATGCTGCAAATTTCTTTTATTTTTTCTTCAAAAACTCCATGAGTAGATGGATAAGTAACCATTAATGTGGATAAATTTTTCGAATATTGTTTTGCTTTTATTTTTAAATCTTCTAGGTCAACATTTCCATTTTTATCGCAGCTAATTACAACAACTTTCATTCCAGCCATTTGTGCGCTCGCTGGGTTGGTCCCGTGAGCTGAGCTTGGAATCAAACAAACATTTCTATCTTTATCTCCATTTTCTAAATGATATTTTCTAATTACCATTAATCCAGCATACTCACCTTGGGCTCCTGCGTTTGGTTGCAAGGAAACACCTGAAAAACCAGTGATTTCTCTTAACCAATTTTTTAAATCTGTAAACAAATTTCTGTATCCTTCCATTTGTTCTACTGGAGCAAATGGATGAGGTTCATAAAATTCTCCCCAAGTAACTGGGATCATTTCGGAAACTGCATTTAATTTCATTGTACATGACCCCAAAGAAATCATTGATCTATTCAATGCAATATCTGAATCTTCTAATTTTTTTAAGTAGCGGAGCATTTCTGTTTCTGAATGGTAGGAATTAAAAACAGGGTGCGTAAGATATTTTGAAGTTCTTGATAAATTTTTTGGTATGTTGCTTAACGTAACTTTGCCAGTTTCGTTTATCGACTCTGCGCTATTAAAGATTTTCAAAAGCATATTAGTTTTTTCTATTGATTTTCTTTCATCAAAGGCAACGGATATCATGCTATCATCAACCATTCTTACATTAACTTCGTTTCTTAAAGCGTTTTTAAAAATATTTTGTGTTTTGTTTTTTGTAAGAATCGTAACTGTATCGAAAAAACTGTCTGAATAAAGTTCATAACCTGACTTTTTTATTTTATCAGCAAAACTTTTAGCTAATTTAGAAATTCTTTCCGCTATTTCGTTAATTCCTTTAGGTCCATGATAAATTGCATATGCTGCCGAAATAATTGCAAGTAAAGCTTGAGCAGTACAAATATTGCTAGTGGCTTTCTCTCTTCTTATATGCTGCTCTCGAGTTTGTAACGCCATACGTAATGCTTTTTTTCCTAATCGATCAACTGAAACACCAATAATTCTTCCGGGCATTGCTCTTTTGTATTCATCTTTTGTTGCAAAAAATGCAGCGTGTGGCCCCCCGTATCCCATTGGGATTCCAAATCTTTGTGAATTTCCAACAACAATATCAGCGCCAAGTTCTGCGGGTGTTTTTAGTTTTGTTAGAGCTAATAAATCAGTAATTAAAATTGCTTTACCTTTTTTTTTATGAATTAAACTGATTGCCTCGCTAGGGTCTCTAATGTCACCTAAAGTGCCTGGATATGCAAGAACTCCACATATAATGTCATCCTTTATATTTTTTAAATCTTTCTGTTGGTCGCCTATTATTAGTTGTAAACCAAATACTTCTGTTCTTGTTTTAATTACATCAATAGTTTGGGGGTTACAATCGCTTGAAATAAAAATTTTATTTAAATTATTTTTATCTACTCTTCTACTCAACCCAATTGCTTCTGCTGCAGATGTAGCTTCATCTAACAAAGATGCATTGGCTATATCCATGCCAGTAAAATCTAAAATCATTTGCTGGTAATTTAGCAACATTTCCAATCTTCCTTGAGCTACTTCAGGTTGGTAAGGAGTATAAGCGGTATACCAACCTGGATTACAAAATATATTTCTTACAATAACATTTGGCATATAAGTGTTTGAATATCCCATTCCTATATAATTTGTATAAACTTTATTTTTTTCTCCTATTATTTTTAATTGTTTTAAAGATTCGTGTTCAGAAGTTGGGTCTCCAATTTTAAGTTTATCTTTTAATAAAATGTTTTCTGGCACAGTATTTTTCATTAAGTCGTCTAAAGAATCTGCTTTCACAAATTTCAACATCTCTTTTATGTCATCTTCTGATGGACCAATATGTCTTCGAATAAATTCTTTTGAAGTGTCGTTAATCATTTTAATTAGGTTTTTCCTTTGTAAATTTTTCGTAATCAACTTTACTCATTAAACCTTCTAATTCAGATTTATTTTTCATTTTAATTTTAAAAAACCAAGATCCACCTTCTGGATCTTTATTAACTGCAGCTGGATCATCTACAAGGTTCTGATTGGTTTCGGTAATCTCTCCAGTTAATGGAGTATAAACATCACTTGCTGCTTTTGTAGATTCTACCACTCCAGCCTGACCTTCTTTTTCAACACTTTTTCCTTTCTCTGGCAATTCCACAAAAACTACATCACCCAACATTTCTGCAGCATGTTTTGTAATGCCCACCGTCGCAACATCTCCTTCTATGGATACCCACTCATGTTGCTTAGAATATTTTTTTTCGCTCATTTTTACCTCACATAATTTTTTTTATAAAAAGGAAGTTCAGATATTGTAGCATTATATTTTTTCCCTCTAACTTCCAACAAAACCTTTGTGCCAAGTTTAGAAAAATTTAATTTTACATAACCCATGGCGATAGGTCCATTTACGCTTGGACCAAAAGTACCACTTGTAATTGATCCAATTTGCTTATTGTCCTCTGAAAAAATCTTAACCCCTTCTCTTGCTATGATTTTTCCTTCGGGTTTAACACCAACTCTTAATCGAGTTAAACTTCCATTCATATCTAATTTAATTTTGTTATAACCTACAAACCCACCTTCTTCTCTCCTGCGTTTAGAGATTGCCCATTTTAAATTTGCTTCAATTGGATTTGTTGTTTCATTAATATCATGACCATAAAGACACAATCCAGCTTCCAATCTTAGAGTGTCTCTAGCTCCTAGACCAATTGGTTTTGCTCCTTTGGAGACTATTTTTTTTACAAAATCTTCAACAAGTTCATTTGGTATAGATATTTCAAATCCATCTTCACCTGTATATCCTGATCTTGTTATGTATATTTCTTTGTCATTATAAGAAAAATTATTTCCGTTCATAAACTTTAGAGAAGAAACTCCATTTATTATTTTTTCCAAAATTTCTGAAGATTTCGGTCCTTGTAAAGCAATTAAGGATAAATTTTTGTACAAAGTTAATTTAAATTTATTCCCAATTAAATTTTTAATAATTTTAAAGTCATTGTCTTTGCACGCAGCATTAAGAATAATGTTAAAACCTTTATCAACTTTAGTTATAATTAAATCGTCATAAATTCCACCCTCATCATTAGTCAGGAAAGAATATTTAGATTGATTAAGTTTTATTTCTTTTAGATCTGCTGGAATAATTTTTTCTAATTCATCTGATAAACTTTCGTCACCTTCTATTAACAATTGTCCCATATGAGAAACATCAAACAGACCTGCATTACTTCTTGTAATTTTGTGTTCTTCTACTATGCCAGAGGAATACTGAATAGGCATTTCATAGCCAGCGAAAGGAACGAACTTCGCTCCAAGATTTTTATGATAATCATATAAAGCTGTTTTTTGTGTTTCCATAATAACTCTTATCAAGCCCCCTCTGTCTAGTTACCTGAGAGATTTACTCCTTCGGTGAGGCATAGCCTGCTTTCCAGAGTTATTATGTACGGTCCTTTTGCCTGAGAGTTTCCGGGGTGGTTGCTCCTTCGGCGCCAATAAAATTGGTCTCTCCCGTATGGAGGACATTTTGTTCTATATATTATTAAATGTCAAATTATTAAGAGGATTTTTTATTGTAAATTGATTGCAATAAAATTGAAAAAATTATTATTCCACCGCCAAAAATTACACTTATAGGTGGCACTTCATTAATAAATAGCCAAGCCCACAAGGGTCCAAATACAGATTCGGTTAGCATTAAAATACCAACAACAGCTGCTGGCGTGGTTTGTGATCCCACTGTAATTAGAATAAATCCGAATCCTATTTGAAAAAAACCTGCTAAAAAAGCTAACGTAAGATCATGAAAAGAAATTGATAATTTTCCAGCTACAATTAAACCAATAATTGCAGCAAAGACTCCCGCTGTGAATTGAGCTGGAACCATATCTACTTTTGGGTATTTTCTGACTATCATTACCAAAACAGCAAAAGAAATTGGCATTATAAATGCTACTAAATTTCCTATAAATTGTTCTGACGTTTGAATTGATAAAGAGCTGCCAAGAATTAGTAAGACCCCTGACATTCCTAAAGTGATTGAAATTAATGTTATTGAACTAATTTTCTCCTTTAAAAAAAAATAACCTAAAAGAGCTAAGAAAATTGTCTCTGTTGTAATTATAAAATTAGTATTTGCGACAGTAGTTGTGTACATAGCAAAAACATAGGCCGCAAAACCAATAGATAAAAAAACACCCGCTGTAAATCCAGGAATTCCAGATTCATAAAATTTTTTAAAAAAATTTTTTTTGTACGTAATTAGTAAATATAGAACCACAATTATAGAAAAAAATATTTGTCTCCAAAAAAGAATCTGCCACAGGTTAGCTCCTTCGAATGATTTTACTATTATGCCTCCAAAGCTTAAACATAACGCTCCAAGAAAAATTAGAAGTGAACCAGAGATTTTATTTAAAAATGTCAATTTAGCTCTTTTATATTTTTTATTATTTCTGAAATACTTTTAATGTGTTCTTTATACAATTGTTCAGCCTCAGACAACTCAATTA